>Ga0207718_100202_pt1 | contig 68511 bp, 71 predicted proteins | sample A23M2SouthBayCA_FD_187749 | JGI IMG/M metagenome (GOLD analysis project Ga0207718, IMG submission 187749) | Aerobic enrichment media microbial communities from Eden Landing Ponds, California, USA - A23 M2 (SPAdes) | ecosystem: Environmental > Aquatic > Marine > Unclassified | place: Emeryville...
CTGGGGTGTACTATGGGAAAGAAATCGAAGGCGAAGAAAAAGCGGCTGGGCAAGCTCGACCGGCAAAACAGCAGCGTGCCCTCGTGGGTCATCCTGAAGACGGACCGCGACGTGCAGCGCAACCCGAAGCGTCGCCACTGGCGGCGCAGTGACACGGACGAATGAGCTCTAACGACTTCGAGGAGCGGGTCGTCACCGTTCCGCTGCGCGATGCAGCCGCCGCCCCGAAAGGCGAGCGCGCCGACAAGGCGATGGCGCTCATCCGTGGCCACCTCGCCAAGCACTTCGCCGTCGAGGAGGAGACCGTCCGCCTCGACCCCTCCATCAACGAGGCTGTCTGGGCCAACGGGCGCACGAACCCGCCCCGGAAGCTCCGGGTCCGCGCGGCCCGCTTCGAGGAGGAAGGCGAGAGTATCGTCGAGGCCGAGACGGCCGAGTAGACTTGCTCCGCGCCGCGTTCTCCGGGTCGTCGTACGTCGGTGTCTTCGCACGGGCGACCGACGACTGTCTCCTCGTGCGTCCCGACGTCGACACCGACCTGCAAGCAGACCTCGGGGAGGAACTCGAGGTTCCCGTCGTCCCCACGACTGTGGGTGGCTCGGGTACCGTCGGTGCCCTCGCCGTCGGCAACGAGAACGGGCTGCTCGTGAGCAGTCGCGCCCGTGAACGCGAGCGCGAGACTATCGCCGAGGCGACCGACCTTCCGGTCACCGAACTCCCCGGTCGCATCAACGCCGCCGGGAACGTCGTCCTCGCCAACGACACCGGGGCGTACGTTCACCCCGACCTCTCGCGGGACGCCGTGCAGGCTGTGAAGGACGGCCTCGGCGTGCCCGTCGAGCGTGGCCTCCTGGGCGGCGTTCAGACTGTGGGTACCGCGGCAGTCGCGACCGACAGGGGCGTCCTCTGTCATCCCAACGCGACCGACGAGGAACTGGATTTCCTCGAAGACCTGCTGGGCGTGCCGGCGGACATCGGCACGATCAACTACGGCGGCCCGCTGGTCGGCTCCGGGCTCCTGGCCAACGAGGCCGGCTACGTCGTCGGACAGGACACCACTGGGCCGGAACTGGGCCGCATCGAGGCGACGCTCGGCTACGTCGACTGACTTGGAGAGCGCTGTTTCTGCTGTACGGTTCGCAAAAGTGAGTCGGTTCTGGACTGGTACGTCTCGCGGCGGTTCGAGAACGACAGGTACAGGGTGTGGTGTTGACATCGGTATACTGAACGTACGCCGAGCGCCGGAAGAGCGAGCACTTCCGAGCCCTCGTTCGCTTCGCTCACGAGGACGAAGCGAGGCGTTTCACCGGACGCGAGGGAGCGGTGCGAGGCCGACCGGAGGGAGGCCTCGAAAGCGAACGGGGAGGAACGACCCGTGAGCGAAGCGACCGAGGATACCCGAGCGGGAAAAAGATGGTTTCTCATAGAGAACCTGAAGCAGGTCGAGGTCCGGGCCACAGAGGCCCGATCGTGACCTCTTTGTTAGTTGTTCCCACGTATGGCATGCGTGGGGCCCACCGTAGACCAGTCGCAGGGGAACTGGTGCTGGGAGGCAGCTATACACGCCCTCACCCGAACGGCTTCATCGGGCGAGGCTACCCAGATCAATGCACAGTTCACCTCTGAAGAGGTGGTGATACGAGAAGTTTGTAGGTTGCGTCGCTTAATCGTTTAGATCCTATGTTGATCATCCACGTGGATCGATGTTGCCACCGCCTGCCCGTTCCAATATCACCTCTCCACTGGTGTCGGAAGAGGTTTATATCGTCACTCGACTACTTCAATTTGAACGATTTCATCCGTTCACACGCCGGAGAGACTGTCGTCTCGGTGGTGGCCCTGTCGAGAATCAAGGTCTGGACAGGAATCCGGGAGCGACGATTCGATCTGGTATATTCGACGTGACTGCGATCGGATGGGGCCCTTTCCTGGGCCATTCCCGACCGAGTCACGGTACGACCGGTTGAGGCGTTCACAGTCGATATTTCCCGATACGAATGAGTACAGACGACACCCTGACCCCGCTGGAAACGATGCGGAACAGATTGGAAGCCGAGATCCCCGACGACCTTACGATATCGCGAGTCACGTACGAGGGCCCGGAACTCGTCATCTATACCGAAACGCCGCGAAAATTCGCCGAAAAGGACGGTTTGCTCCCGCACCTGGCTAGCACCGTCCGGAAACGAATCACGGTTCGCCCGGCAGCTGGGACGCAGACGAGTCAGCGCGACGCTGAGGCCCGTATTCGCGAGTTGATTCCTGAAGAGGCTGGAATCACCAATCTTCGGTTCTATCCGACGACCGGCGAAGTCGTGATCGAAGCCGAGAAGCCGGGTCTCGTTATCGGCCAACGGGGGAGCACCCTCCGAGAGATCCAGCAGGACGTCGGGTGGACGACCGAGGTGCTCCGAACGCCGCCGATGGAATCCTCGACGGTCGATAACGTCCGGAACTATCTCATCCAGGAGCGAGCCGACCGACGTACATTCCTCGAAGAGGCCGGTGAACAGATCCATCGCGAGCAGTCCCAGGAAACTGACTGGGTCCGCGTGACGACACTCGGCTGCTGTCGCGAAGTCGGTCGTGCGAGTTTCATTCTCAGCACCCCTGAAACGCGGATACTCGTCGACTGTGGTGACAAGCCAGGTGCCGAGGGAGAGGTCCCGTACCTGCAGATCCCTGAAGCCAATCCCCTCGCAGATCTCGATGCGGTCGTCCTGACTCACGCCCACCTCGACCACAGCGCGTTGCTCCCGCTCCTGTTCAAGTACGGGTACGACGGGCCGGTCTATATGACAGAGCCGACCCGTGACCTGATGGGGCTTCTCCAGCTCGACTACCTCGACGTCGCCGCGAAGGAAGGACGCACACCCCCGTACGAGAGCGAGATGGTCCGCGAGGAACTCAAACACACTATCACGCTCGACTACGGCGACGTCACCGACATCGCACCGGACATCAAACTCACCCTCCACAACGCCGGACACATCCTGGGAAGCGCTGTCGCCCACTTCCACATCGGGAGTGGATTCCACAACGTCGTCTTCTCGGGCGACGTTCACTACACCGACACGCGACTGTTCAACGGCGCGTCGAACGACTTCCCCCGCGTCGAGTCACTCATCATGGAATCGACCTACGGCCGGCGCGACGACTACCAGACCGACCAGGAAGACAGCGAACGCAAACTCACCGAGCTGGTCAATGCGACCTACGATAAGGGAGGCAAGGTCGTCATTCCGGCCTTCGCGGTCGGCCGCTCGCAGGAACTCATGCTGGTGCTCGAAGAGGCGATGCGCGAGGGTCGGATCCCGACGATGCCGGTGTATCTCGACGGGATGATCCGCGAGGCGACGGCGATTCACACAGCATATCCCGAGTTCCTCCGTGACGGGCTCCGCCAGCGTATCCTGCAAGAAGACGAGAATCCGTTCATCGCCGACCAGTTCCAGCAGGTCGACGGCGGAGAAGAGATGCGCGAGGACATCGCTGACGGCGAACCCTGCATTATCCTCTCGACATCGGGGATGGTGACCGGTGGGCCGATAATGTCGTGGCTGCAGTTGCTCGGTGGCGACACGGAGAATACGTTGCTCTTCGTCGGCTACCAGGCTCAGGGAACGCTCGGTCGACGGATCCAGAGCGGTCGTCGCGAGATCCCGTTCAGTGACCGCGGGAGTCGGAGCGAGCAGTTGACCCTTCGATTCAACGTCGACTCCGTGAGCGGGTTCTCGGGTCACGCGGACCGAAACGGTCTCGAAGACTTCGTCGGGACGATGAATCCTCGGCCCGAACAGATCCTCTGCGTCCACGGTGACGAGACAGCGACCGACCAGTTTTCCTCGGCGCTGTACGAGCAGTTTAACGTCCGGACACACGCACCGCGAAACATGGAGACGTTCCGATTCGATTGAAAAGGCAGCGTTACGAGGCGATCCCGGAAACCGGCAGGTGATTCTCTTGGGGTATCGCCCTCGTATTCCAACGTCTCGGCGACCAACTTTGCACTCGGTGGCAGATCGCGCACCTCCGTCGAGAGAGACTCGGCTGAGGGGTAGAGTGGCCAGTCATCGTATCGGGTTGAGCGGAAACCAGCCACAACCAGCTATCGAAAATATGTGAGTGGTGCACAGACCCACTGGACGCAACTGCGAGGGAGAAGTTCACAAACGCAGCTCTCCGGATCCGGAAGTCGTTTTTTCGAGAACCGACGACGCCGATCCGTAATGGACCGTTCACACGACGAGTTGCAGTTCTCCTCGCTGTATCTGGCTCGCTTCGCGTCGAGTTTCGGGTTCATGACCGTCTTGACGTTGCTCCCGGACTACATCGACGCGCTCGGGGCGACGGGCGTGACTATCGGTCTGTTCGTGACGGCCCTGGAGGTCGCACGCACGGTCGGTATCGTCCCCCTTGGTTGGGCCAGTGACCGCTACAGCAAGCGCACTATCTTCCTCGGGGCGCTCGCGTTGAGCGCGTTCGCGTACGTTACGTTCACTTTTGTAGGGTCCATAGACGGGTTTCTAATCGCACGCACGCTGCAGGGACTCGCGCTCACCGGGACGGGACTAGTCGGTCTTGCACTCGTCGGTGACCTCGCGCCCGACGACAGCCGCGCCAACTACATCGGCAAGTACAATTCGGTCCGGATGGCGGCCGGCATCGCGGGCACGCTCGGCGCCGGTGTCCTCTACGCGCTCACAGGATTCAACGTCGTCTTCGGACTGATAACCGTGCTGTTCGTCGTCGCAACGATCGGCGTCTGGCTGTTCGTCGACGCAGACCAGACGCGAGTCGAGGGGTTCGCGTTCACCGACCTCGCGCTGAATCGCCGTATCCTCACGATGACGAGTTTCCGTGCCCAGTACGCCGTCGCCGTCTCGCTCGTCCGCAAGTGGGTGCCGATCTTCGTCGGCGTCTCGGCAGCCCAGGGCGGGCTCGCCTACGGGTCGGCCGTCGTCGGGGCTGTCCTCGCGGCCGAGAAGTTCACGAATATGCTCGTCCAGCCGCTCACCGGTCGCCTCTCGGACGAGCGTGGCCGCGCCCTGTTCGTCTTCGTCGGCGGTGGCGCCTACGGCCTGCTTGCGATCGCGTTCCCGTTTGTCGCCGCTTTCGAGGGATTCCTCTCGTTCTCAGTTCCGATCGCAGGCACGCTCACTGGTGCTGTCGTGGCGGCTGTCTGCCTGAACGGACTCTTGGGTGTCGCAGACGCGTTCCGTGAACCGGCCAGTATGGCGCTGTTCGCCGACGAGGGCAAAGGCGAAGGGATCACCAGCAGTTTCGGCGTCCGCTCGCTCGTCTGGAAACCAGGGAGCGTTCTCGCACCGCTCGCGGGCGGATGGCTGATGGGCAACTTCGGCATCGAGTGGGTGTTTTTCGCCGGCGGTATCGCGGCCCTCTCGGGGGTCGTCACGTTTTTCGGTGTGCTGTCGTGGAACCACGGCCGCCAGGCGCTCTCTCAGTGGTGACGTGGTCATCAGCCAAAACAGTGGGATAGCAGAAATATCGTCATCATGAGACGGTGAAGCCGCCTTGGACGACCCCAGGGAACTCGACTTCCTCGCCTGGAGAAGATATCGTTAGACCTGCCGATAGTCACAATCCGGACATCGACGATGTCTCATTTTCGAATGTCTAACGTCCCTTCCTCAGTCGTTTGGGCTTCACGCCACCACACCATTTCGAACTCGATACTCTGTTTTGCTTCCGTGTCCCCTTCGGACCAGTCCGATTCCCCTTCCAATTTGAAGGTCACAGGATCGCTCGGGTTCAACTTCACTTCTGTCCCTCCGAGGTCAAGTATCACAGCACCATCTCCGTCGAGTTGCTCCGCTAAGTCGCGAAGATAGGATGCGATCTCCGTTCGCGTCTTTTGTTCCTCTGTTTCGAGTTCTCCCATACATGATCGTACGGCCGAACTCTCGTTAACCAGTAGGGTCATTCTCAAGCAGTAGGAACTCAGGTGAGTAATTCCGGATGGCACTGCTCGATAGCCTCGGGGACGGAATCTCGACGCCCGACGTAGTGAGGTGATCGCCCGGCTAGAGCCGCAGATCGGGCTTGGGAATCTGTGAGTTGCCGTCCCGGCTCATCAGCGCGACCAAGACACAGCCGAAAGAGTCTGGTCGAGCACTCCTGTTCGACCCTTTCGTACAGCGGATTGTCGCCGAACTCGAGGAAGAAGCCGAGGCGGGTCCAACGACGGCGTTCCACGGGGTATTTACGTGGCGGGCTCCGACCGTTTCGTAACCGAAACACGCGTTGTCCCCGAGGACGGCGTGTGACAGGTCGAATCGAACGCGCCGAATCGTATCGCGCTGTTGTTTCCCGGTCACACGCCCTGCTCTCCTGTACCAGGCGCCCTCTCTTCGGAGTGCTGGGACCGCTCTCTTCGGCCCCACTATGGAAATCGAACTCGCTACTGTCGGCGGCTACGAGGAAGTCGGCCGCCAGATGACCGCTGTCCGCGCCGGTGACGACGTCGTAATCTTCGACATGGGTCTGAACCTCTCGAAGGTCCTCATTCACGACGACGTCCAGACCGAGCGGATGCACAGCCTCGACCTGATCGACATGGACGCGATCCCCGACGACCGGGTGATGTCCGACTTCGAGGGTGACGTGAAAGCCATCGTCCCGACACACGGCCACCTCGACCACATCGGCGCTATCCCGAAACTCGCCCACCGCTACGATGCGCCCATCGTCGCGACGCCGTTCACGCTCGCACTCGTCGAAGACCAGATCGACGACGAGGGAAAGTTCCACGTCCAGAACGACCTCGTCGAGATGGAAGCCGGCGAGACGATGGACATCGGCGAACACACCGAGCTCGAGTTCGTCAACGTCACTCACTCGACTATCGACGCTATCAACCCGGTCCTGCACACGCCCGAAGGCGCCATCGTCTACGGACTGGACAAGCGTATGGACCACACGCCCGTCATCGGCGACCCCATCGACATGGAGCGGTTCCGCGAGATAGGCCGCGACGGGGTGCTGTGTTACGTCGAGGACTGTACCAATGCCAACAGGAAGGGGCGGACGCCGAGCGAGGCCGTCGCTCGCAGCGAGTTGCAGGATCTCATGCTGAGTCTGAAAGACTACGAGGGCGGTATCGTCGCGACGACGTTCGCCAGTCACATCGCACGGGTCACGAGTCTCGTCGAGTTCGCGGAGGACATCGGCCGCCAGCCCGTCCTGCTGGGCCGGTCGATGGAGAAGTACTCCGGAACGGCCGAGCGGATCGGTGCTGTGGAGTTCCCCGACGATCTGGGAATGTACGGCCATCGCAAGTCCGTCGACCGGACGTTCGAGCGGATCATGAACGAGGGTAAGGAGAACTTCTTGCCCGTCGTGACTGGCCATCAGGGCGAACCACGAGCGATGCTCACCCGGATGGGACGGGGCGAGACGCCCTACGAACTGGACGAGGGTGACAAGGTCATCTTCTCGGCGGGGGTCATCCCCGAACCCACCAACGAGGGCCAGCGATACCAGAGCGAGATGCTACTGGGGATGCAGGGCGCCCGTATCTACGACGACGTCCACGTCTCGGGCCATCTCTCGCAGGAAGGTCACTACGAGATGCTCGATACACTGCGCCCCGAACACGTGATCCCGGCCCACCAGGACATGGCAGGGTTCTCCGGGTATGTCGATCTCGCGACGAGTCAGGGATACGAGCTGGGTGAGGACCTGCACGTCACGTCCAACGGAAACACTATCCAATTGGTCTGACCGCTGGCTGGTCTATACGTCGTTCACAACCGGTATCCCGCCTCTGGTGTACCGGTCGAATATAGCAGATGAGCACCGTGACGTCGAACTCGACTTCGGCGAAGATGACCTGATCCCTGCGATTGCGCAGGACGCCGAGACGGGTGACGTACTGATGCTCGCGTACGTCTCTCCGGAGGCACTCGCTGCGACCCAGAACACCGGACTCGCCCACTACTACTCACGGAGTCGCGACGAACTCTGGCAGAAGGGCGGATCCAGCGGGCATGTTCAAAAAATCGAAGAGAGCCGCGTCGATTGTGACGCTGATGCGCTTCTCTACCGAGTCCCTCTGGGTGTTGAGAGTCCTGCAGATTTACCTGGCGGGGTTCGCGAGCTGCGCCGTCAGGACTCGCGCCACTTGTGGCCACACTCGACGCAGGTGAACAGCCGAACCTCGTAGGATCCGCCCGGCTTGGGCATCATCTCGTAGTAGGCCCGGTCACTATCGCAGTCGTCCGCCGGACAGGGCTCCTGCATCGTCTCGGTAGAGGCCTGGGTTGCGTCGGCCACGGCGGGTGGCCCGTCGTTTCGCTGTCCATCCCGGGTCTCCATCGCCGCTTCTGCTTGCGAGTCGCGTGGCTCCTCGTTCTCACAGGAGCGACACACCCACGTCTCGCCCTCCGTGTGCATCAGCGAACCACACTCGTCACAGAATTGCATATACCCCAGGAAGACACGGTTGTCGGATAAACCTGTTAATGTCCGATCCGCCGTGGATTTCAGACACCCCCGGTTCTCGGTGTGTGACATGTGGCATACACACCCTGTAGCGATCAATTCGTGGAACTGTCTGCTGACCGAGTTCCGTTGACCGACTCACGCGCTGTATCTCGCACGGCGTCAGAGAACCCTTCCCGTATCTGTCAGGACTCACAGCGGTCTCTACACACATCTACTGAAAAGCCGCGATGTCACACAGACCGAGTCGTCCTACTCGAACCCGTCCGGGAGCGACGCTTCGACGCCCAGATCGGTCGCCACGTCGCGCAAGCTGTCGGCGACCGTCTCGGAGACGGGAACCCCCTCTTGTTTCCGGCGCTGTCGCGTCTCGTATTCTCTCTCGCCGGGGAGTAACACCGGGTCGTCGTCGATCGGTTCGGCCGAGCGAATATGCGCACCGAGTGCGTCCACCTTCGTCGCGACCGCTTCGGGCGTCGTGAAAACCCCGGGGTCGATCGCGACGAAGGCCGCCCCGTTCCCGAGCCAGTCTTGTTCTGGTTCGGTCGCGACGGGGCCGTCGCCCACCACAGCGGCGAACAGTTCGGCCATCGTCGCGAGCCCGAACCCCTTGTAGCCCTGCGAACGCCCACCCAGCGGGAGCAGCGCCCCGGCACCGTCCTCGAAATCGGCCGCTCGCTCGACCGGGTCGCCCGACTCCGTGACCGTCCACTCCGGGGGGAGCCGCTCGCCGGTACCGTCGCGTTCGATGATCTTTCCGTGGGCGACCTGGCTCGTCGCGCCGTCGTAGACGGGGTCGAACGGGAGCGCCCCGAAGGCGGGGACGGCGAAGGTCAGCGGGTTCGTCCCGAGGCGGCGCTCGGCCGTTCCGTGGGGGGCGATGCGCTGGGACCCGCCCTGGAGGTTGACCCACGAGGCGAAGAGATACCCCTCGCTGGCGACGCGTTCGGCCCACTCGCCGATGCGACCGATGTGACCCGAGTCGGAGATTCCGACGGCGGCGACGCCGCGGTCGGCGGTCGTCTCGACGAGCGACTCGACGGCGCGGCGGCCGGTGAGCTGGCCGAAGGCGGCGCCGCCGACGACCTGGTGGAACGGGCCGGCGGACTCGACGGTCGGTTCGGCGTCGGGGTCGATAGTCCCCTCGGCGACGCCGTCGAGGTACCACGGGACCCGGACGACCCCGTGGGAGGTGTGGCCCACGAGATCGGCGTCGACGAGCGAGGCCGCGACCGCCGCCGCGGTCGCCTCGGGGACGCCGCGGGCGGCCAGCGCGTCGTGGGCGAACGACTCGAGTGCGTCGGCGTCGGCAGTCGGCATGGGGACAGAGAGGCGGCGGCAGGGCAAATAAGCGCCCGTACCACACGTCGGTTGCCGGGTGCGCCGCGACGGGGCTTTGCGTCCGCGAGGTGGATGCCGATAGTCCAGTCCCGGAAGGTACTTCCCGCTCGCTCTCCCAGCGGGAGACATGAGTGAATTCACAGTGACCGGGCGCTGGCAGGCCCGCGACGGCTGGCAGTCGTTCGAGAAGACGATCGAAGCCGAAAACGAGGACGTCGCCCGCGAGCACACGCTCGCGGACTTCGGCTCGAAGCACGGGCTCAAACGCACACAGGTCGAGATCGAGGAGGTCGGCGCATGAGCCTCGGTGGTGGCGGCGGCGCCCAGCAGCAACTCCAGCAGCTGGCCGAGGAGATCGAACAGATCGACGAGCAGATCGAGGTCCTCCGCGGCGAGATCGAGGGGCTGCGCCAGCAGAAGACGGAGATCGACGAGGCCATCGAAGCCATCGAGACGCTGGAGACGGGCGAGACGGTGCAGGTGCCCCTGGGCGGCGAGGCGTACCTCCGCGCGGAGGTCCAGGACATCGACGAGATCATCGTCGAGTTCGGCGGCGGCTACGCGGCCGAACGCGAGCAGGACGGCGCTATCGACACGCTCGAATCCAAGAAGGACACGCTGGACGACCGCATCGAGGACATCCAGTCCGACATCGCCGAGCTGGAGACCGAGAGCGAGGAGCTCGAACAGCAGGCCCAGCAGATGCAACAACAGCAGATGCAGCAGATGCAGCAGATGCAGCAACAGCAACAGCAGCAGGACGAGTAGGCGATGTTCGACGGACTGAAGGAGAAGCTCGGCCGCTTCAGTGACGAAGTCGAGGAAGACGTCGACGCGGAGGCCGAGACCGAGACTGCAGACGACGCGGAGACCGACGACCCCGCAAACGCCGACGCGGATGTCGACGCTGAAACCGAAACCGAAACCGAAGCCGAAGCTGAAACCGAAGCCGAAGCCGCGGTGGACGAAGGCGACGAGAGCGAGTCGGAGGACGAAGAGGACGGCGGACGTGGCCTCGGCGAGCGGGCGAAGATCCTCGCGACGGGCAAGACCGTCATCGACGAGGACGACCTGCAATCACACCTCGACGACCTCGAACTCGCGCTCCTGAGTAGCGACGTCGAGATGACCGTCGCCGAGGAGATCCTGGAGGGTGTAGAAGAGAACCTCGTCGGCGAGACCCGCCGCCGTCTCTCCTCGACGGGGAGCATGGTGCGGGACGCGCTGCGAGAGGCGCTGTACGACGTCATAAGTGTCGGCCAGTTCGACTTCGACGAGCGCATCGCCGAGGCCGACAAGCCGGTCGTCATCGTCTTCACCGGCGTCAACGGTGTCGGGAAGACGACGACCATCGCCAAACTCTCGCGGTATTTCGAAGAGCGGGGCTTCTCCTCGGTGCTGGCCAACGGCGACACGTACCGCGCGGGCGCCAACGAGCAACTGGCCAAACACGCCGAGAACCTCGACAGGCGGATCATCTCCCACGAGCAGGGCTCTGACCCGGCCGCCGTGCTCTACGACGGCGTCGAGTACGCCGAGGCCAACGACATCGACGTCGTCCTCTGCGATACGGCGGGTCGGCTCCACACCTCCAACGACCTGATGGCCCAGCTGGAGAAGATAGACCGCGTACTCGATCCGGACATGACGCTGTTCGTCGACGAGGCTGTCGCGGGCCAGGACGCCGTCAACCGTGCCCGGGAGTTCGACGACGCCGCCGAGATCGACGGTGCGGTCCTCACGAAAGCGGACGCCGACCCGCAGGGCGGCGCCGCTATCTCCATCGCGCACGTCACCGGCAAACCCATCCTCTTCCTGGGCACCGGCCAGGACTACGACGACCTCGAACCGTTCGACCCCGAGGAAGTCGTCGACCGTCTCATCGGCGAGGAGTAGCGACGACGCGCTGCCCGTGTTTCACACGTCCCGGATCTCTTCCAGTGTTACCCGCTCGCCGCGTTCGGCGGACTGGTAGGCGGCGAGGATCACGTCGACGGCTTCGCGGGCCTCCCGCGCGGGGGCCATCGGCTCACCGCCGCTCTCGATGGCGTCGACGAAATCCCGGACGACGGCGGCGTGGGCGACGCCCCACTCCTCGTCGTCGGTCACGAGACCACAGGATTCGGTCTCGGCGCCGTACTGTGACTCTTCACCTGTCCCGACATCGAACGCGCGCATCCCCTCGGGGCCGAGGCTTATCGACCCCTCCGTGCCGTTGAGTTCGACCCGGTCGGTGCCGCCCTTGGTGGCGGCCGTCGCCGAGACCGTCCCGAGCGCGCCGTTCTCGAACTCCAGGGTGATCGCGGCCGTGTCCTCGCATTCGAGGTCACGGGCGAGTCGTCCGGTACTCGCCTGGACGGCCTCGACGCCACCGGCGAGCCACTGGAGTTTGTCGATGTTGTGGATGGCCTGGTTCAGCAGGACGCCGCCGTCCATGTCGCGGGTGCCCCGCCACCCGCCCGAGTCGTAGTACTCCTGCGAGCGGAACCACTTGACGTGGGCGTCACCCAGCAAGAGCTCGCCGATCTCGCCGTCGTCGACGGCGCGTTTCGCGCGCCGAGCGCTCTCGTGGGTGCGCTTCTGGAAGACGCCCGCGAGCGTGACACCCTCGGCCTCGCAGACCGAGATCATCCGGTCTATCCGGTCGACGTAGACGTCGAGCGGTTTCTCACAGAGGACGTGCGCGCCGGCACGGGCGGCCTCGACGGTGACGTCGGCGTGGGTCCCGCTAGGCGTACAGACGCTGAGGGCGTCGACGTCGGTGTCTGCGACCATCTCGGCGGTGTCGGTGTAGGCTCTACAGTCGTACTCGTCGGCGAACTCGGCGGCGGCGTCGGCGTCAAGGTCTGCACACGCGACGAGCTCGGCGTCCTGTACTCTCTCGACGGCCTCGGCGTGGGTCGGCCCGATGCCGGCACAGCCGACGACGGCGTATCGGATCACGTCCATCGAATCAGACAACGAGAAAGTAACGCTGTTGGATGCGGAGACGTCCGCCGGGTTCGGAGGCTGGCTCCGTTCGCCGAACTATCGGCCTCTCGCCGGTCAGTCGTCGCGTTCCTCGGAGAGATGTTCCCAGACTTCCGCACAGCCACAGCCGTCCTCCAGATCGTCGAGATGAGAGGTGTCGACTTCGTCCGGGTCCGGGGTCGGGTCTGGGCCCGAGTCCGGGTCCGGTTCCGGGGCGTCGGAATCGTCCGCGTCGTCCGTCTCGACCGTCGTTGCTCTGTCACTCATTCAGGCGGACGCAGGTACGCCCCCTCCCGGCATAAACCCGCGTTCACGACACAGTACTGGCCTCTGCTCGGGTCAAGTGGCAACATGATCCGGTTGTTCGGCCCCGAGCAGTCTCCGGGATCGGCGGCGCCACAGGGAGGCGGGGCTGGTTTCGGGCTCAGACCCGTCGGACGCGTCGTATGACGCTCCTGAAATGGACTTGTCGTTCGAACGCCGTGGGGAGTGTGGCGTTCGAAGCGACCACGGAGTTCGACCCCCGTTCTGATGTGTCACATGTAGCGGCAATCTGTGTGGGGTTTCAGTTTGACGTGGCAGGGTTGGCCGAGAGGGGCAGGTACAGGGGAGTGAGGGTGGAAAGGGGGTTCACACGCGCACGTCGCGCGGAAGCCATCAATGAGGGATACGCCAGCGACACCGACACGCGGTGTGACGGAGCGAGAGCGACGGACGGATAGGCACGGAACAAGCGAGGTGCAACGATGAACACGGTCGAAGAGTACAAGCAGAACAAGCACCCGCTCGACGTCGTCGAGGACGTCAAGGAGTACGCAGCGGAGGGGCTCTCCTTCGAGGAGATCGAAGAACGCGCCGGCGACGGCGAGTGGGAGCGCCTGAAGTGGGCCGGCATGTACAGCCACGGCGTCCAGGACGGCTACTTCATGATGCGGACCAAGGTCCCCGGGGGGTATCTCACGCCCGAACAGGCCGAGGTCGTCGGCGAGGTGGCAGACGAGTACGCCACCGCGCCCGCCGAATACGGCGGCGAAGAGCAGAACTCGATCTGGGGCGACGCCTACATCGACATCACGACCCGCCAGGACACCCAGGAACACTGGATCGAGGTCGAGGACATCCCCGAGATCTGGTCTCGCTACGAGGAGGTCGGCCTCACGACGATCCAGGGCTGTGGCGACTCCGCCCGGAACGTCCTCGGGTGCCCGGCCGCCGGGCTGGACGACCACGAGTGTTTCGACGCGCAACCGGTGATCGACGCTGTCTCTGACTACTTCACCGAGAACCGCGAGTACGCCAATCTACCCCGGAAGTTCAAGATGACTATCACCGGGTGCAAACACGACTGCGGGCAGTCCCAGATCAACGACGTCGGGATGACGCCCGCCCGCAAGGAAGTCGACGGCGAGGAGATCTACGGCTTTCACTGCAAGGTCGGCGGCGGCCTCTCGGACGGGCCGCGGATGGCCACGCAGATGGACGTGTTCGTCCCGCCGGGCGACGCCGTCGAGTTCTGCCGGGCGATCGCCCAGACGTTCAAGGAACTGGGCGACCGCAACAACCGCGGCGTCTGCCGGATGCGCTATCTCGTCCAGCAACTCGGTACGGAGGAGTTCGAACAGGCGGTGCGGCGCCGCTGTGAGGTCGACCTGCCGACGAGCGGCGTCGACCTGACGGAGGGGTACATCGGGGACCACGTCGGCGTCCACGACCAGAAACAGGACGGGCTGAAGTACGTCGGGTTCAACGTCATCGCCGGCCGGATGGCCGGCGAGGAGTTCGCCGAGGCCGCTCGCGCCGCGAAGGAGTACGGCACCGAGGACGCCTCGGTCCGCCTGGCGACCGACCAGAACTTCCTCATCACGCACATCCCCGAGGAGAACATCGGTGACCTGCTGGACGAACCGTTCGCCCGCAAGTACAGTCCCGACCCGGGGCCGTTCTCCCGGGGGGCCGTGGGCTGTACCGGCTCGGAGTTCTGTAACTACGGCATCATCGAGACGAAAAACCGGGTCTACCGGTGGGCCAAAGCACTGGACCGGCGCATCGACACCCCCGACGACCTCGACGTCGTCCGGATGCACATGTCCGGCTGTTCGGCTTCCTGTGCCCAGCCACAGATCGCCGACATCGGCTTCCGCGGTGAGACCGTCAAAGTCGACGACCCTGAAGGCACGACCAACGAGGAGGGCGACAACATCGTCGAGGGCATGGACTTCGGCCTCGGCGGGTCGATGGGCACCGACAACGAGTTCCTCGACTGGGTGGAGAACGCGGTGCCTGCCGACGCCGTCATCCCGGCCATCGAACAACTGTTCGGGGCCTACGTCGACGACCGTGAAGACGGCGAGCGCTTCTACGAGTGGTCTCGCCGCGTCGACAACGACCGCCTCCGGCAGGTCATGCAGCGTGCCGACGCCAACGTCTCGGGCGGCGTCGCCACGGAGGGAGGCGTCGCCGATGACTGACGACCCGGACCGGCCCGACGACGAGTCCGGGGAAAGAGCACAGCCCGGCGTCCCGGACGTCGACGCCGCCCGCGAGGAGTCGACCCCGACGACGCCCCGCGTCAGTGTCGACCGCCCCGCGGCGGAAAAAAAGACCATTCCGGGCGACCAGATCGGGCCGGCCGACGAGGAGTACGCGTACCACGACCCCGAGGAGGGCGGCCCCGCGAGCGGGCACGACCACGGCAGTGGAGACGACACCGTTCACGACCACGGCGACGGGGATGACGCCGGCCACGGCCACAGTGAGGGCTGTGGCTGTGGGAGTTCCTGTGGCTGTGGCGGTCAGACTCGCTCCGGGCAGGGCCGCGAGCAGGTCCCGGGCGCCAGCGACCGCCGACCGAGCCCACAGAGCGAGGCCGTTCCGGACGGAGGTGCCACACCCTCGAACGTCGACGAGATGGGCAACCTCCGGAACGTCGAGTTCAGGGAACCCGCGACGGACGTGAGCCAGGACGTCTACGAGACGCCGGCCGACCAGCGCGTCCAGCGCCCCGGCGAGGAGGAGCTCGCACTCGATACACCCTCCTACGAGATCCGCTCGCAGATGAACGACATCGAGACGCCCGAGGACAAGACCTGGTTCATGGAACTGGACGAGGCGGTCATCGACGACGACCGCTGTATCCAGTGTGGGACCTGCGTCGCCTCCTGTCCCAGCGACTCCATCGGCATCGGCGACGACGGCCTGCCGGAACTCGTCAAGATGTGTACGGGCTGTTCGCTCTGCTGGGACTTCTGCCCGCGGGGCGGCCTGCGCTACGAGCGCCAGTGGAAGATCACCGGTGGCGACGACAACGTCAAGGGTGCCGGCGACCCCATCACGGAGTTTTCGGCCACCGTCGAGGAGGACTGGCGCGAGAACGCCCAGGACGGCGGGCTCGTCACCGCGACGCTCGTCAAACTCCTCGAAGCGGGCGAGATCGACGGTGCGCTCGTCGCCACCGAGTCCGACGAAGACCCCTGGAAGGCCGAATCCTTCCTCGCGACGACCCCCGAGGAGTGCATCGCGAACGCCGGTAGCTGGTACAACCAGACGATGGCGCTGGGGAATCTCGACCTCGAACAGTGGTCCCACAAACTCGACGTGCCCGTCGAGGAGGCCTCGCTCGCCCTGGTGGGGACGCCCTGTGAGATCGAGGGTATCCGCGCCCTGCAGGACTTCGAGTGGGACTACGCCAGCCACGAGTCGGGCGTCCGCGCCATCGACTACACGATCGCCCTGATGTGTACGAAGAACTTCAACTACAAGCAGTTGATGGGCGAGAAACTCGTCGAGGAGCGCGACATCGACCTGGACGACGTGGCGAAGATGGACGTCCTCGACGGCAAGATGATGGCCATGGACGAGGACGGCGAGATGCTGGTCGATGAAGACGTCGAGAACTTCCACGACGCCGCGCTCAAGGGCTGTGACGAGTGTGCCGACTTCACCGGCTACTGTGCGGACCTGACTGTCGGGTCTGTCGGTTCCTCCGACGAGTACTCGTCGGTGATCGTCCGGACCGAGCAGGGTCTCGACGCCTGGGACCTCGTCAAAGAGGACCTGGACTACCACGACCTCGAAGACCGTTCGGCCATCGGCAAACTGCAGGGCTGGGACAAGAAGAAGGCCTTCGACTCGCTGAAACGGCCGTTCGACCCCGACGCCCCGCGGTTCATCGAGTACACCGAACACGCCGAGAACTACGGCACCGAAGTGCAACCGCACGACCGCGGGCACTGACACCGCCACCCCGAGGTCGGAGTTTCGATTCTACTCGGTGTCTGAGTCGTAGAGGGCGTCGTCGATGTCTCCTTCGTCGATCGGATCGGCGACTGTTACGGTCGGTGGCGAGAACAGCGGGTCGTCCCCGGGAACTGGACGAACTCGACGACTCCGAGAGCGTTCTCGGCCGTCCTCGACCGTTCCTTCGATTTCGTCCGTCTCACCGGCCCAGATCCCTGCGACTTCGCTCCAGGACCGCTCTCCAGTGAGGCGCTCGACCACGTCGCTGAAGCTCTCGTCGGCACGCTTCTCCGCGACGAGTCGATCGTAGGCCTCCTCGTCGAGCCGGACGGTCCGCTGGGTCATCGAGCGAACCTCGCACGCGCCAGAACAAAAATCAACCCGTCACCGTGTCATCGTTTCCCACTGTTCACACGGAATCGCGTGTACCAGTTCCTCGCCGCGCCCGAACCGCTCGATATCGTCGAGCACTGCCTCTGTCAGCGGCGGGCGGATCTGGGACCCGCCGACGTGGGGGGTCAAAAGCGCCCCGTCCACCTGACGTAACTCGGCTTCGGGCGGGAGCGGTTCCTCGTGGTAGACGTCCAGCGCACACCTGAACCGGCCCGACTTCACCGCCTCGAGCAGTGCCGTCTCGTCGACGATCTCTGCGCGGGCGGTGTTGACGAACAGCGCTCCATCGGGAACCTGTGCGAGTCGGTCGGCGTCGAGCATTCCGACCGTCTCCTCGGTGCGTGCGGCGTGGACGGAGACGACCGACGAATCGAGCGCCGTCTCCAGGTCCGTCAGTTCGGCGTGTGGGAACTCGGCGAGGTCCTCGGGGTCGAGATAGGGGTCGTAGATGCTCACCTCGACGTCGAAGGGCGTGAGATAGTCCAGGAGTTCCCGACCCACCGTTCCGAGCCCGACGAGTCCGACGTCTCGCTCGTAGAGCGTCCGGATGTCGGTGTCGTCACCGGCCCACTCGCCGAAGCCCATCCCCCGGTCGAGGTCAGGCACGGCCCGCAGGTCGGCGAGTATCAGCGCGAACGTGTGTTCGGCGGTGAATTTCGCCATCAGGTCGTTGGCACTGACGACCGAAATCCCGGCGTCGTAGACCGCTCCGGAGACGAGCGACCCGACGCTGCCGCCGGTGTGGGCCACGAGTTGCAGGTCGTCGGCCGCTTCGAGGACGTCTTCGGTGACCTGGGGACTGCCCCACCCGGTTACGAGGACGTCGACACCCTGGATACGCTCGCGCAGGTCCGTCTCGGTGAGGTTCTCGGACGAGTCGTGCCACTCCACGGTGCCGAGCGAGTCGAGTCTGTCACGGAGTCGCTCGGGGAAGAACGTCTCCCGCAACTCGCCTTCGGGCAGCGTCACGAGAATGTCCATGCGGCGGGATGGGTCTGGGACCGAGTAAAACCCGCCGGTCGGAGTCGACTGGCGTCGGCGGAGGGCGGCGAGTGGGCACGGACGCCCTGTTCACCTGACGACAGTCACCGGTACGTCCGCTCTGTCGACGACGCTCTTGGCGACGCTCCCGACGACCCGCTCGCGCTCCTCGGTCAGTCCCCGGTGGCCGACGAAGACGGCGTCGGCGCCGGTTTCGCTGGCGCGCTCGGCGATGGCGTGTGCCGGTCGCCCCGCGAGCAGTTCCGTCTCGATCCGTACTCCCTCGTCGTCGAGGACCTCACTCGCCAGCCGTCGCGCCTGGTCGAGCGTCTGTTCGCCGAGTTGGGTGGCTCGCTCCCCGCCCGGGAGGACGATCTCACCCTCGATCAGCTCCGTCTTGGGTTCCAGGACGTGTGCGATCTCGAGTGTCGCGTCGAACGCGGCCGCCTGCCTGGCGGCGTATTCGACCGCCTCGTCCGACTCTTCTGACCCGTCTGCCGCGACCAGATAGCGCATACCTGACGATTCGCCCCCGCAGTTAAAAACCACCGCCGAGCGTTCTCAGTCGGTGAGAGTACCTTCTACTCCGGATTCCTGTGCGAAGGGCGCGCCGGACGCTCTACTCACCGGATTCCTGTGCGTCGAGTGTCGCGACGGCGGCCAGATTGACGATATCTTCGACCTCGTCGTCACGCTGGAGCACGTGGACGGGTTCGGCCATCCCTGCGAGCATCGGCCCGACGGCGTCGGCGCCGCCGAGACGCTGGAGGAGTTTGTAGACGATGTTGCCCGCTTCGAGGTTCGGCAGGACGAGCACGTTCGCCGGTTCTTCGAGGTCGGCGAACTCGTAGGAACCCTGCAAGAGGTCCTCGACGACGGCCGTGTCGGCCTGCATCTCGCCGTCGACCGGGAAGTCCACTGTGGGGTCATCGCGAAGTTGCTCGGCTGCCCGCCGGGGTTTCCGGGTACCCTCGTTGTCGACGCTCCCGAAGTTCGAATACGAGAGCAGCGCCGCCCGTGGTTCGACGTCGAACCGGCGGGCGACCCCGGCGGCGTGGCGCGTGACCTCGGCGAGGACGTCCTCGTCGGGGTCCTGGTTGACCGTCGCGTCGGCGACGAAGACGACGCGATTGCGGAAGGCGAGCATGTAGACGCCGGCAGCGTGGTCGACGCCGTCGGGCGTGCCGATCACTTCGAGCGGCGGCCGCAGCGCGGAGGGGTAGTGGTGCGTGAGACCGGTCAGCATCGCGTCGGCGTCGCCCTGTTCGACCATCACGCTCGCGAAGTAGTTGCTGTCGCGGACTCGCTCGCGGGCTTCACTGCGGGTCAGTCCCTTGCGCTGGCGGAGTTCGTAGAGCCGGTCGACGTACCGCTCGTCGGGTTCGCCGCCGGGGTCGACGACGTCGGGGTCGAACTCCAGGCCCAGTCCGCCGATCTTGCGTTCGATCTCCGAGCGGTTCCCGATTAGCACGGGGTCGGCGATAGAGCGGTCGTGGATCTGGGCCGCCGCTCGGATGATCTTCTCGTCGGTGCCCTCCGCCAGGGCGAGCCGTTTCGGGTCGCTCTGTGCCTTGTTGAGGACGATCCGCATCATCTCGCGCGATTTCCCGAGGCGGGCTTCCAGGCGCTCGACGTAGCGGTCGGTGTCGAGTTCCACGCGTGCGACCCCGCTCTCGATGGCGGCCTCGGCGACGGCCGGTGCCACCTCGAAGAGCACGCGCGAGTCGAGCGGTTTCGGGATGATGTACTCGGGACCGAACTGCAGTGGCCCGTCGCCGTAGGCTTTCACGACCGAGTCCGGGACGTCCTCCCTGGCGAGGTCGGCCAGCGCCTCGGCAGCCGCGACCTTCATCGACTCGTTTATCTCCCGGGCACGGACGTCGAGCGCCCCCCGGAAGAGGAACGGGAAACCCAGCACGTTGTTGACCTGGTTGGGGTAATCCGAGCGCCCGGTCGCCATGATGACGGTGTCCTCACGGGCACTCTTGGCTTCCTCGTAGCCGATCTCGGGGTCGGGGTTGGCCATCGCGAAGAGTACGGGTTCGGCGGCCATCGAGCGGACCATCTCGGCGTCGACGATGCCGCCCGCCGAGAGGCCGACGAACACGTCCGCGCCGACCATCGCGTCGGCCAGGTCTCCCTCGGGCACGTCCCGCGCGAACTCGCGGTTGAACGTGTGCAGGTCGCCGGCCTCGGCACGCTCGGTCGTGAGGATCCCGTCGATGTCGACCATCGTGACGTTCTCGGGCCGGACCCCGAGCGAGACGTAGAACTTCGCCGTGGCGATGGCTGCCGCGCCGGCACCGGCGAAGGTCACCTCGATGGTGTCGAGGTCTTTCCCGGCGATATCGACGGCGTTGAGCAACGCCGCTCCGGAGATGATGGCAGTGCCGTGCTGGTCGTCGTGGAAGACGGGGATGTCCATCCGGTCGCGCAACTGTTCCTCGATGACGAAGCAGGCGGGTGCGCCGATGTCTTCGAGGTTGATCCCACCGAACGTGGGCTCCATTCCGGCGACGGCGTCGACGAACGCCGCCGGTCCCGAGAGGTCCAGTTCCACGTCGAAGACGTCGATGTCGGCAAATCGCTTGAACAGGACGCCCTTGCCTTCCATCACGGGTTTCGAGGCGTGCGGGCCGATGTCGCCCAGGCCGAGGACCGCGCTGCCGTCGGAGACGACGGCGACGAGGTTCCCCCGTGCGGTGTAGGTAAAGGAGTCGTCCTGGTCTTCGTCGATGGCCCGACACGGCCCGGCGACACCCGGCGAGTACGCCAGACTCAGGTCCCGTTGCGTGTTCGTCGGCTTCGTCGTCCGGATCTCGAGTTTCCCGGGTGGGTCGCTCCTGTGGTAGTCGAGTGAGTCCTCTTCGAGAGTCATATCCACCGTACCGCATCGAGGCGCAAAAAGAATGAGATGTACAGACCGAACCGCGCGGCCGTGATCCGGTCTGGAGACTGGTCGTCCACGTCGCTCCCCGTTCAGTTCGGCGTCGGGTCGGCCAGCTCCGCGTGGTCACCCTCCCGCACCGGGATCCCTCGCGAGCGCAGTTCCGTCGCGAGCTTCGCCGTCGTGACGCCCCCCTGGTTCGCCGCCTGGTCGAGGTCGAACGTCCCGCTACGGTACAGCGTCAGTGCCGCCGTCAGTGACTGGTGTGACATCGTCGCTTCGTCCGTACTCTGTGGGTGGGACTATAAAGTTTTTGCGGCCCTAGCGTGCCGGTATCGGTGGTATAATGCATATTATAGGGCAAATGTATCTCCAAATCGAAAAAAGAAAGACGTTTGGGCACATTTTTGCCTACCAGTCACGTCCGATTTAGTCCGGACTCACGGTCGGGGTGTCTGCGCGTCGGCACGTGGCGAACGCGGGGGTTTCCGGTCTGGGTGAATCACGAGGGCCGTCGCGACCGTTCGTCTCAGACGCTGACGCCGACTTCTTCGGCGACGTCACGGACGTAGGCGGCGGCCTGTTCGTAGGCGTCGGCGTCGTCGAGGTGTTCCAGTAGCAGGGGCAGGTCGTCGTCGAGTTCGTCGAGTGCCGAGAGGAGGACGTGGTAGTCGAGGTCGCCAGCACCCGGCCGGACCTCGTCGATGTGAACGGTCAGGTCGTCTGTGAGCAGTGTGTCTTTCAGGTGGACGACCTCGATCTCGTCGCCGAATTCGGCGACGAACTCGCGGACGAACGCCGCGTTCTCGTAGTAGCGCTCCGGGCTGGTGATCAGGTTGACGGGGTCGAAGTGGACGCCGAAGGCCTCGCGGTCGATGGCTTCGACGAGCGACCGGTAGCTCTCGACGTCGTGGGGGTAGACCCACGGCATGGGTTCGAGCGCGTAGACGGCCTCGTCGGGGTCGGCGCGGTCGACGATGGCCTGGACGCTCTCGACGATCCGGTAGAACGTCTCGTCGGTGAGGTTCTCTGGGTGGGGGGCGGCCCAGCGGTCGCCCCGCGAGCCGGCGACGTTGACCGCACATCGCGCGCCGATGGCGTCGGCCAGTTCGAGTGCGGCGACGCACTGGTCGACCGCCGCTGCTCGCTCGTCGGGGTCGTCACTGATCGGGTTGGTGCCCCAGGCACCCACCTCGGCGATCTCCACGTCTGCCGCCGCGGCAGCCTCGCGGTACGCCGAGACCGTCTCCGCGCTCGCGTCGGGACCGACCGGCGCCGCCGCGGCGCGATACCCCCGATCGTCGAGCGCGTCGGTCCACTCCTCGGGCGTCTCGTCGTCCGTGTGTATCGGGCCACCGAGTCGCATACTACGACGGACGACCGCCCGGACAAAGGAGTTGCGGGACGGCGCCCCCTCTTATCGCCGTCGCGTTCAGATCCGGAACCGTTCGCCGCGACTACAAGCTTCAACCCGTCTGTGCGAGACGTTCCCGTATGGCAGACGACGACGCGGCCGACGAGACACCGGAGTACGTCATCCCGCAGGGCGGCGGCGTCCCGTGGATGGACCGCACCGACACCGAGTCCCACCGCCCGCCCGAGCGCGACGTGACCATCACCGACGTCTCGACGATGGTGTTGCAGGGCAACTTCCAGTGGGGGATCGTCCGGGTCGAGACCGACGCCGGCGTCACCGGCTACGGCGAGGTCCACGGCGACGGCCCACAGGAACCCGGCCTCCTGGAAGGCCAGAACCCGCTCGATATCGAGCGGCTCCTGGACATCCGCCGCGGGGCGAACGCGGGCGTCGAGATGGCGCTGTGGGACATCAAGGGCAAACTGCTGGACGTACCCGCATACGAACTCATGGGCGGGAAGTACCGCGACAGCGTACAGGTCTACTGTGACACCCATGGCGGCGAGTCGCTGGGTGGCGCACAGTCGGGTACCGTGGACCCACGCGAGGTCTACACGCCCGAATCCTACGCCGAAGCCGCTCGCGAGGTCGTCGACGCGGGCTTCGACGCCCTGAAATTCGACCTGGACGTGCGCACGCACGCCGACGTCGACACCGCCGCGCGCCGACTGGACAACGAGGCGGTCGCACACAAGGTTTCGCTCGTCGAGGCCGTCCGCGAGGAGATCGGTGACGACGTCACCCTCGGGTTCGACCTCCACTGGAACTTCACCGTCGAAACGGCCTCCCGCCTCGCCGAGAAACTCGAACCGTTCGACCTCGCCTGGCTCGAAGACCCCGTCCCGCCCCGCAAATACGGCGCCCACCGCCGTGTGCGAGAGGCCACCTCCTGTCCCGTCATGACCGGCGAGAACCTGCGTGACCCCGGCGAGTTCAAGGAGATGCTCGACGCCGAAGGGATGGACGTGGCCGCACCGGACCCGAACAACTGCGGCGGCCTCCGGAACTTCCGGCAGATCGCCCACCTCTGTGACCTGGAGGGCGTTCCCATCGTCGCTCACAACATCTGCAGCCCCGTGGCGACGGTCGCGGCCGCCCACGCCGCCGCGTCGGTGCCGAACTTCGTCGCCCTGGAGTACCACGCCTTCGACGTCCCGTGGTGGGAGGACCTCGTGCACAGGACCGGCGAATCCGGGGACGTCATCGAGGACGGCGAGATTTCGGTGCCCGAGGGCCCCGGCCTCGGGGTCGAGATCGACTGGACGGTCGCCCGCGAACACATGGTCGCCGGCGAGGACCTCTCGCCGTAGGTCGCCGGGTCGCGACACGCTTTTGCAGGCCCACACTGCCTTTTTCACCCCTGGCGGAGAAGTGTCGACTGTATGCCCGGTTCTTTCTGTCACCGCGTCGGTCCCGGCCGCCTCCCCTGCACGGAGCGGCGAGACGTCGGCGGCGGCGTCGCGATGTGTGCGACGGCAGTGCTGGCGACGGTGCTGTGGATCGTTGTCGTCTCCGCCGTCGGCACCGTCGTCCCGGGAAGCGGCGGCGTCTCGCTGGCCCGCGGCATGGCGCTGTTCAGCCCGCTCGCGGTCCTTGGCGCGTTCGGGTTCGGGACGGCACTGTGGCGCTACTGGGTTCCGGCGCGGCCCGACCCCGTCCGCGGCGCCGTCGCCGGCGGCCTCACCGCCATGCTGTCGCTGGTTCCCGTCGCCGTCGTGGTCGGTGGACTGGTCGCCGGCACGACCGCCGCGGCAGCGACACCCGCGGCACTGGTCGGTGCCGTCGTCGACTTCGCGATGGTCGGATATCTCGCGTACACCACTGGCGCCATCCTGACCGGCTGGCTCGCGCTCCCGCTGGGACTGTTCGGTGGCTGGTACCACGAGCGCGCGCGGTCGAACCGCGAACTGGTGGCCGCGAAAACCTGACTTCGCGGTCGGTACGTGTCCCGAAGACCTGTCCGGGAGTTCGACTCACGAGGGCCCATCGGCGGCGGTGGACCCTCCGGACGGTGTCTCCTGGCCGGTAAGTTTCACGAACGTGAGAGTCGAAGCGCCGACCTGGGCTCTGTCGACGAATCGATTCTGAGGGACGAACGCCAGAGGGCGGGCGGTTCGCTGAGGTTACTCACGCCCCCGTGTCGTCGTCGCTCACACAGGCCCACCATTACATTGTGTGTCATCCCCGTCCCCATCGGCATGCCACCAGAACGAGACTCGACTTCGACTCGCGGACGCGTCGACAGGCGAACGGTACTCGGATTGCTCGGGAGCGCCAGTATCGGCGTCGGCGGTCTCTCTGGAGTCGCCGGCGCCTCGGATGGAAATCGATCGACCTCGACGGACGGCACCCAGCGACAGCAACGACAGCAACAACAGCAACAGGGAACACAGTACTCGGTCGTCCAGGGCGAGCAGTGTTTCTCGGTCGCTCCGCTCTCGGGGGAGGAGTCCGCCAGGGAACTGTACGACCTCCGGATCCCCGAGCGGTACGAGGGGGACAACGGCGCGACCGACCCGGGGACCGGCCCCTACTACGAGTCCTACGGCACGCGTGACCTCCAGCAGACGAACGTCTCGTTCGCCTTTCTCTACGACGGCCCGAACGGACTCAGTCTGGTCGTCGTCCACGACCGGCCCGAATCCGAGGCCGGCGGGGCGGTCAGTTTCACCGTCCAGAACGTTCCCGCTGGGTCCGACTGGGTCGTCAAGGACGACCTCTACGTCGACCCGGAGACCGGCGAGGAGGAGAACTTCGACGTCTGGGACGTCGACGGGACGACCCACACGGTCGACTGGACCTGGGGGAACGCCCACAACGACGGCGGGGTGCTCCGCCTGGGCGCCGACGACTTCGCGGTGACGGTCGAGCCGTCGTTCAACGAGGCAGCGGCGCTGTGGGGCGAGCACTACGCCGAAGACCCGATCACCGACTGGCAGTTCCTCTCCTTTCCCGACGGCCGCGACGACCCCGAGCGGACGTCACTCGACAGAGAGGCGCCGGTCACGGTCGGTACGGGGCCCTGTGGTGACGGCGAGGGGTTCGAGACCGTCCTCTCCGCGCTTCTCGACGTCAAACCGGGGGACGACGACGCAAGGATAAACTCGAAGAGTCGCGGCGTGATCCCCGTGTGGGTGTCCGAGCTGGACGATTTCGACCTCGACGACCTCGATATCGAATCGCTTCGCTTCGGCGCGCCCCGTGCGGTCGACGAGGGTGACGGTGCGACCCCGAGACACGACGACCCCGAAGACGACGGCGATGACGGCCTGAAAGTCCACTTCCCGACGCCGGACACCGGCTTCGAGGACGGCGACGAACTCGCCAAACTCGTCGGCAAACTGCAGGAGGACCGGGACGTGACCGGGACGGACGCCGTCACAGTCTTCAGTCCCGGAGGTGGGCCGAAGGGTGACGGTGACGACGATGACGACGGCCAGGGCAACGGGCGTGGACGGGGGAAGGGGCGGGACCACGACGGGAACGGTGGGAAAGACGACGATGACGACGAAGAAGACGAAGACGAGAGAGACGAGGACGACGACGACGAAGACGAAGGAGAGCGATACGACGACGACGAAGACGAGGAGGACGAAGACGACGATTAGCGGGCGAGGATACCGAACACTGGAGGAATACGCTCCAGTGGCGGGCAACCGTGGTGTCGAGCAGTGGCCGGTTCGGTGGTCAGGACGGACGGATCACCGCGCGTAGAGTTTCGTGCCGACGAGGGCGGGCAGGTGTACGTCTTCGCCGGTCGAGACGGCCAGATACGGTCGGTCGACCGGGCCGAAGACGTCGACGACCCGCCCGAGGTCGTCGAGGTTCTCGTCGACGACGCCGGTACCGATGTCTGGATAGCCGTCGTCGGGCGAGCGGACGACGGCGACGTTCTGGGCGACGCGGACGACCTCGCCGACGCGTCTCATGCCCGGAGCGCGCCGAGGTACGCGGCGACGGCGCCCAGGAGGTCGCTTTTCGTCGCGTCGTCGGCGTTCTTGACGACGACTCGTCCGCGCGGTTCGTACTCGCGGGGGTAGGTCACGTCGCGTTCGACGACGGCGTCGTACCCCACCTGCTGGACCGCCTGGGCGATCTCGTCGACGCTCGGGTCGGACACTGCGAGGTCTCTCGCGACGCGGCGCCCCTCGCTTCGGGTCAGGTCGGCGTCCAGGGCCGCCGGCCAGATGACGTTCTCGACCATGTCCGTGGATGCTCGCCCGACACGTAAGGACCTTTCCAGTCGCGGGAACCACTGGATGTCCGGCGAGTGGTCCGGCCCGTGAACGAACGCTCGGGTGACACGACAGGGTTGGGTTTAACAGGAACCGTATCGAATGACTGTACCATCCCGATGTCGGCGCCACCCGTGGAAGGGAGCCCCCTGGTCGTCTACTGCGGACCGGACAGCGACAGCGTCGCCCAGCGGTGGAGCGAAGACGGGCGACCGTTCGACCTGCGAGCGGTCGACCCGGGAGACGACGTGGCGACGGTACTCGACGAGACGGCCTTCGACAGTGTGGTCTGTCACGCGACGGGCGAGGGTTCGACGGACGTGGGGCGAGTGGTCGGACTGGTCCGCGAGCACGACCGAAACGTCCCGGTCGTCGTCTTCGACGGCGACGACGCGTTCGACGTCGGCGCCGCCGTCGACCTCGGCGTCACCCAGCACTTCCACGTGTCGAGCGAGTTCGACGCTGTCGCCGAACTGGAGCGACTCGCGCCGATGGTCGAGCGCGCCCGACGCGAGCGCCGTGAACGGTCGATGCTCGACTCGTTGCTGTGGCACATCCCTCTGTCGGTCTATTTCAAGGACCGGACGGGTCGACACGTCCGTGTCAGCGACGCGCTGACGGAACATATCGGCCCACCGTACCTCGAAGCACCCGACGGCAAACGCCACCACGCACCCGAGGACGTCGTCGGCAAGACCGACTTCGACCTGTACCCGTCCGCCCTCGCCGAGGAGACCGCCGAAGACGACCGGACAGTCGTCGAGTCGGGTGACTCGATCGGCGAGCGTATCGAGCGGTCCGTCGACGGAGACCTGGACGAGATGTACGTCGCCACCTCGAAGGCGCCGTGGTACGACGAACACGGCGATATCGTCGGCCTCGTCGGCGTGACCCGGGACGTCACCGACCGTCTGAAATACGAGAAACAGCTCGAACGACAGAACGAGCGCCTCGAACGGTTCGCGGGCGTCATCAGTCACGACCTGCGCAACCCGCTCGAAGTCGCCTTCGCCCGCCTGGAGTTCGCCCAGGAGACCGGCGATTCCGAACACTTCGACGCCGCCGAGGACGCACTCGACCGCATGAACGCGCTCATCGACGACGTCCTCACACTCGCACGCCAGGGCGAGACGGTCGACGACCCCGAACCCGTCGACCTCGACGTCGCCGCGACCGACGCCTGGGCCGTCGTCGACACCCGCGACGCCACGCTCGAGGTCCGGGGGACGAAGACTGTCCAGGCCGACCCCGGCCGTCTCCAGCAACTGCTGGAGAACGTCTTCCGCAACGCGATCGAACACGCCGGCGACGACGTCACCGTGTCCATCGGCGACCTCGACGACGAACCCGGCTTCTTCGTCGCCGACGACGGTTCCGGTATCCCCGAGACCGACCGCGAGTCGGTCTTCGACTCGGGCTACTCGACCAGCGACTCCGGGACCGGTCTCGGCCTCAGTATCGTCCGGACCATCGCCGAAGCCCACGGCTGGGAGGTCCGCGTCACTGAAACCCGGGCTGCCGACCTGGCAGGAACGGACGCCGATACTGACGGTCCCGACGACGAACTCGATGCCGACGACGACCGGACGTTACGGGGCGCTCGATTCGAGTTTACCGGCGCCGACGCGACCGAGCGCTGACCGGGCCCCCTCGCGAGGTGACAGGCACCGCTACCCACAGATATATGACAGATACGTGACTACCGGTCGGTGAACCGGACCATGACTGACGGACGACCGAAAGCGGTGCTCTCGAACTCCCGGCTCGGACCGTTTCCGGGTGCGTTCCGGCGGGACCTGGAGCGGTATCTGAACCAGGGGGGACTGCTAGGGACGATAACCTACGCGCTGGTCTATCTCGACACCGGCGACGAGCGGACGGCCGCGCGGGCGGCGTCGATCCCGACGAACCTCTTCGTCGCTTCCTGTCTCCACGACGATGCCATCGACGCGCCTGGCGAGGGTGCAGTCGGCAGGGACGGGCCTGCCGAGGGCGCAGTCGGCGATGCGACCAGGGGAAACGGAGCCGACCCCAAGGCGTTTCGCAACTGGCGAATCACGGTCGGCGACGTCGTCTACACGCGAATCCTCGACGTCGTCGAGACGCTCCCCGAGGAGTTCGAGACCGCGACCGTCACCGACCAGTTCCGGACCATCGCCTACGGGCAACTCGACGAGGAGTCGGCCACGCACGGGGACCCGACCATGGCCGAGGCGGTCAGTCGCGTCGAACAACGGGGCTCCGTCTGGGGTGAACTGGCCGTCAGTCCCGCTGTCGCCGGCGGGTACGGTGGGACCGAACTCGACCACGTCTCGGCGGTCGTCGAGAACGTCCTGTTCGTGTTGACACTCGTCGACGACGTGGAGGACGTCCCCGAGGACCTGGCGAACGGCGTCGCGAACATCCCCGTCCTCGTCGCCGACGCGGACCCCGACGATTACTCCACGACGGCCGCGTTCGTCGACGCGCTGGTCGACTCCGACGTGCCCGACCGACTCGACGACGTCGTCGAGCGCCACGAGACCGAGATGGAAGCCAGCGCCCACCGGTTCGTCGAGTCGACCGACCACACGCCGCTCGAACTCGTCGACGCGCTCGCCCGGGCGCTCGAGTGGTACCGCGAGGCCGCCTGTACGGTGCCCCTCGACGAGACGGTCCCGCCGGAACGGCAGGCGAACGTCCGCGACCGACTCGCAGGCGACGAGGCCGACCGCGAGGCCGTGCTCTCGGAGTTGCTCGCCACGTTCCCGCTGCGCGTCCGGGAACCCGAGTCCATCGCAGGGACTGCCACGGAGGTCCCGACTGACCAACTGGCACCGGTCGTTGTCGGGCTCTTTCACGTCTCGGCGCTGGTCGACTCGGCGATGACAACCGATCTGGACGCCGCGCTCGACAGTCTCCGGGAGCGGGCCGCGGTCGTCGAGTGATAGTGATTGTTGTAGATTATTTCCGGATCGTGACGTCCCCGGTGGCGTCGCGTCCCGGTAAATCACTACAACAATCACTATGAGCGGTTTTCCCGGACCCGGAGGTTTTTATCGCCCGCCGGGCGAGGGGAGGGTATGATAGACGGCTCCACCTGTCCCGAGTGTGACGGGCACGTCAGTACCGAGGACGGACTCGGCTACGTCTGTGACGACTGCGGCCGCGAGTACGACTCGGCCGACCTGTTTCTGCCCTGACCGGGTCGCTTTCGGGCGGTCAGTCCGGCCGGGGTTTCGTAACCCTTTTTTCCCCGCTCCCCGGATTCGGAGTTGCGCCGCCTTAGCTCAGACTGGGAGAGCACTCGACTGAAGATCGGGCTGTCCCCGGTTCAAATCCGGGAGGCGGCATCCTGTTGCCGGTTGATCAATAACCGACAGTATCCGCGCTGTCCTGCGATTCCAGAATTCCTCGTGCGATTTCAACCGGTCACTGGGCACACCCGACAGCGTGTTGCGTTCTGCAATGTTTGATACGGTCGGGGGAAACTTAATTCCTTGGTAGAGGTCATATACCGCCATTCTATCGGGGATTTGGGATGCAGATGATAGATATAGCGCGCGTCGTTTCGAGTCGAGTGCTCTATTTGTCCGATGACAATTCTACCAATAAGAGGCAACTCGGTAAACAGTAATCTTCGGACAAGACGGCCGCCTGATTACCGGTGGGGTGTACCAACTGTCACAGGTCTATACTGATTGGGTCTATAGGGAAACTCGTAGTATTGATAGTAGAACGCGATCTCTCGATTATCGCCGTGACACCACAACCAACCCGGTAATCAGGTGCCTGCGACACTGAGGAAGTTCGATGTTATTCCACAGGAGTAACGCTCTCACTCAGTTGTTCAAATATCTCTTCTGTCTCTCTGATTGATTTGACATAATTTTCGAAGTTATTTGCTATTTCTTGTATTGTGTTCTCTTCAAGGAGGGGAATTTTCAATTCCCCGATTTGAGTGTTGCTAAGGTGAGCTACTGTTGCTGTCTGCGTCTTACTTTTCATCAATTGCTTTTGTCCAAGCTCCGATATAATGACAAAGAAAACATATGACGGCGGCATTTCTGACTCATCTACTCGGATGACGGATATTCTCTGATTCACCGCTATGTCCGTTACTTGGCTATCAATATAAGAAGCGTCGAAGCCATTAGAACCACCGTCCATAGCGAGCAAGATGTCACCTTCTTCAAGGTCGATTTTCTTGTTATCCTGATAATAGTCCTCGGGAATTATCTCTAAATCGTCCTTATCCAGTAAGGAATTGTTCAGGTGCCTACCTTTGACGAGGGGCCGGTCTCCTTGACCGAAGTAATCGCTACTGTATGCGTATCCAGCAAGTAGCTTGTCTCCCTTGATTACTTCGTTCAATTTCTTGAATTCAGTCGAACCTAAATCGACTTCGCGGCAATGGTATTGTGGGTCAAGTCGCCTGTAGTTTGGTAGATCGCTTACATCCTTCCATCTGGCATTCTTGTGATCGTCCTTTCCATCATATGCATCCAGAACATCAGGAAGGTGGTTATCAGCGTCAACCAAATTACTCTTCTTGTACTCATATCCGACTTTCTCGGCTATGGCGAAGAAACACCTATCATCATACTCTACTCCCTGCTCACGCTTCTCACAGAGTAGAACAGATGCTTGAGCACCACTTCCATCACTGTATGGGTCGAAGGTATCTTCGCTCAATTTGACTACTGCCTTCAGATTACACTTCTCTCTAATGTACTGCCGAACATATCCTGTGGTAGAATTTGCGAATACGCCATCATGTAAGATTATACCGAGTGTTCCACCGGGTTTGAGTAAGTCGATACAGCGTTCTAAGAATAAAACTCCGATATCTTGACCGTCTTGGAGGGAACCAGTTTGTTTATATTCTTCTTCGTCATCATCCATTTTATACTTCTTCCCCAAGTCATATTCAGTAAGTATATTCCTATCTTTCACCTGCACATCTGAATTTGAACCAAATGGCGGATTAGTAAGTACCGCATCAAATTTTCCTTCCTGTATCTTACTATTGGTGAATGTAAGACCATTTGATTTATAAATAGTCGAATGTCCGTCTCCGTTCATCGACATACTCAATTTCGCAAGAGAGGCCACATTCCCATCTTTCTCGATCCCGAAAATCTGGTTGCTTTGTAGTTGGTCCAATTTTTCTTGATACTCATCGGAATCCTCGGGATAGACATCTCTCAGGTGGTTCTTTAGTCTAAGGAACGATGTTTCGATAAAACCACCCGTACCACACGCAGGGTCAATTATCCTATCACTCAATTTCGGGTCGGCCATATCCACGATGAAATTGACAATATTCCGATGGGTGAAGAATTGGCCCATCTCTCTCCCTTTAAGAGTAGTATTCAGGAATGAGTCAAAAGCCGAGCCTTTCTTTTCTGCGGGAATGTAGTCTAAGGTATAGTTATATAACTCATCTACAATCTCAAATAGTGTAGTGACGGAGAGATTACGGCTGATATTCCTTTCTTCGGGATAAAGAAGGTCTGTATCAACTCTGTCTAAGCAAGCCGACAGATAGCTGTATATTTCATCCTCAATCTCTCTCCTTTCACTTTCTGAGTCAGCATTTTCATACTCTTCCTTGTAATCTAAGACTTCACGGAGATTATATAATGACTTCCCGCGCTCTTCGTTTGTCTTAATCAGAATTAGTTTTGTGAGGATATGCAGAGCTTCTGCCGGTTTGATGGCATCTTCGGCATACATCCGATTATGACCATATTCGAAGAATTCTTTGATATCGGTCTTTGTCGGAGCGTCTTCCTCATAGTCGACATTACCAAGCAGACACTGCCGGAAGTAATTGGGATTGTCAAAAACCTGTTTCAAATCGTATTCAAATGCCAAATCTGTAGAGTCATACAACCGGTTACTGTAGCCACTGGTCAGGAATAGGTATCTTGCGTTTACATCTGGGCTGTTACAATAAGATCGTCCCTGACTCAAGTCGTCTGGGAGTTCAAGCCCGTTATCAGGCGATTTTGCTTCAACTACGAGGACAGGGAGTTCTCCATCCGGGTCTTTTGCAATTATGTCTGCCTCAAGCTTCTCGTAATCCTTACTCCCAGATTTCACACGAACAGACACCTTATTCAATATATTCTTTTCCTCATATCCAATATCTTTTAAAACCGGAATAGCAACACTTTGTTCTACCTGCCCTTCGGACGGATTCGAAGACAGCGCCTTCTTGGCAGATTCATAGTCGTTGTCTTCCATGTGTCGCTCGGTCATCCCTTGTGGGGAAAGAGATACTGATTGGTTAAACCGTTTTCCAACAGATACCAGTCGGCCATCCCAGAACACTGCATTGATTATTGTCTCATCAGATTCAGGAGGGCGTCTAATTTCATTTCCGTTTTTACACCCTCTGCACCAAATCTGATTGAGTATCCACCCACCTCCTTCGTGATGGGTTACGCAGGCTTGGACGACCTCACCCGTTCGGATACGGTTATCACATTGGTTACAAATGTTTTCTACCTGTACCCCCGGAAGTATTTTCGCCGGTTTCGACCGAGTCATTTTCTACCCTCTCTACCGGAATTCGGTTCATCAAATCCTTCGTGATAACATGGCCAACAGGGCAATTTTTCCATCACTGGAGAACAATCGCAATCCTCAGGTCGCTCATCGAAGTCGTCAGTTGTGTTTGCTTCGACCGTCACGCCTCCGTCTGCCTTCACAGTCGGCTCTGTGCTCACCACTTCAAGAAGGGGTTCCCGAATCGCTACAGCGACCATATGCTTGCACGCGCCATCCTGATACTTCCACGTAGGGCAGGTGCAATCAGACGGAATCCCACCTTCGACGTGAACCGTGTAGCGGTGTTCCTCGGGATTGTCGTGCGAGCCGTTCACTACCTCAACATCACCTTCTCCCAGAACCGTGAACTCGAACGCTTCCCACTGAGCGCGTTTTGATATCTGTTCGTCGTACTCAAGTACTTCGAGCGTTGAATTGCTCATGGCTTTCTGGCACCCAGAAGGCCACAGTCCACCTGCTCCAACAGGTGGGCTTTCCTGCGAATCAAGCCCTAAGGATTGGTGCCTTCTACCCTGCAATACATGTTGCAGGGTTAAAATCCTTCCCCTTCCATCTGAATTGCAGGGATAATACTGATTATAGAGGGAGACCGATAGCCGGTAATGATTGACGATTCTGACTACTTTGAGCAGGACGAAAACACCGGTCAAATCAAGCAGAAGTACCCAGATAGCGTCTTCATAGAGGCTGTAAGAGACTACGCACCGGCATCAACCAGCGAGGTAGGGGAATCGGTCGGATGCTCATTGGAAAACGCCTACCGACGGCTGAAGCAACTTGAAAACGAGGGGAAAATCGAATCAAAGATGGCAGGTAATTCTCTCATCTGGGTTCCTGCCATGTAGCGGCACTGTCTAGTTCTGGATTTCCTCGACTGGCGTTCGTCCGTCGAGCGCTTGATTCGGTCGTTCGTGGTTGTAGTGGTATCTGAAGCGACGTAGCCACTGTTTCGCGCTCCGCTGACTGCCCCGCCAGAACGAGTGGAAGCGGTCGATCCACATTGTCACTGTCTGGAACCACTTTTCGATGTGCATAAATTGGTCGTTATGGACAACGACAGTGGGACGTCAGTCTGAAATAAAGGTTATAATATCCCTATTTATTAAACTTATAACAATATTCTGTACCTGTGATAGATCCTCTCACAATTGGCCTGATGGGGGTCGATGCTCGCCTATACAGCCAATTATCCAATCATATCGAACGACAGAAATACAGAGGGTAGCGGCCAGGGCATCAACAGGCGAACAGTACTGAAAGGCGCAGCGGTCGGTGCCGGCATTTACGAAATGTCCGGATTAGCGACGGCCGGCGATTCTGGCGATCCCTGCTTCAAGTATTTTGAGTGTAGTTGCGACGCGACGTATGTCAAGAGCGAGTTCGTCGAGGAGGGCACGGACGATGACGGCGAAATCGAGACGTGTTATTTCGAGGAGGACACAGATACCGGTTTCATCACCATCGACAGCTACACGTCGAAGGACGGAGAGGACTGCGAGCCGATCTCGGTTGAGTGGAGCGTCGCCGATGGCTATGGCGCGACCAAGGTAATGGCCTACGGCGGACAGGACTGTGTCTTCGCAGACGAACCGGATCCAGACGAATCGTTCGAGCCCGGGTTAGAAGGTCCCGGCGGTGAAACGGCCGCCATCAACAATCTCCAGTTCTGTGTGGAGGAACTGGTGACAGTCGGGGTGACCGTGGACTGCGGGAACGACGGTGGTGAGATTACCGTCGAGAACACGAACGACAACACGGAGGTCACCGTAACACTCACCGACGACGATGGGAATATCTTGCGCCAGACCGACCTGGCTCCAGGCGAAAGCGACACGTTCGATGGTCTGGCCGACGGGGACTACACCGTCATCACGGCGAAACCCGAACCTGACGGTGAAGTCATCGGCAGAGAGGACGTCACTATCGACTGTGACGACGAGTAAGACACCACGTACTACCAGGTCGACTTCGTGGCGGGCAAGCCGATAGAGAACTTGGACTCGTCGACAGCGACGACTTCTACAGCGACCAGAACGACGACCGAGAGCGGTGACGCCGTCCTGCGATTCGAACTTTCCTCGTGCGAAGGCAACCGGTCACTGGACGCACCCCGTCATGTCCGGAATTCTGCAATTACCGAAACGTGTCGGGGTGACCCAGGGAGGGCACACATACCGCTGTGCTATCCCGTAGTAACGGCTTGGGAACCAGCCGTATGCGCTCAGTTGATTAGGAAAGAATCTATCGACTGAGCCCCTGCAAAGAAACGGTTTGAGCGGGCAGTCGGATACACGGCGTCCCGACCAGCAGATCGAATACTGGCGTCGAACCCACTCGTAGTTACCAGTTACTGAGAATTGTCTGCGGGAGCTATGCAGTTCTACGGGCCATATTCTAGTATGAGCACGCGTCGACAGATGTTGACGACCGGTGGAGTCGTCGGTGCCGGACTCCTGGCCGGTTGTCTCCCGAGTTCGGAAAGTGCTGCGTTCGGTTTCGAACGCGTCGTCTTCAGTGCGGACAGTCCCGAAAACTACGATTCGTACGAGGACGTGACGGACACACGCACCTTCTCTATCGACGACCCGGTCTGGCTGCTGGTCGCGGTCGAGTCCGCGCCGACGGCCGACGACGGGACGGCCACACTCGAATACACCTTCCAGACTGATACCCCGGATGGGGAGACGTGGGGACCGGTGGTAGAACGTGAAGAAGACTGGGAGGGCGTCGAAGCGTCCGATGTCCTCATCGTCTGGGAACGGTTTCCGACGTATCCGGAGGACCAGCCCGGCGAGTACGAAATGACGATCACGGTCGAAGATCAGGTCGACGGACAGCGACTCAGAACGGCGGAGACGTTCACACTGGAGAACGGCCGGGATACCGGTACCGGCCGGGAGACGGAACACAGAGGGCGCACCGACCGCGGAAGCGACACTGTCCCGGACTACGAGCAGTACACCTTCGACGTACAGACGTTCGCATTCACGACAGAGCGAGCCCGGAGATTCGGGGAATACACGGAGCAACCGGATGCAACGTTCACTGGGGGCGAGATAGTCTGGATCTACGTCGAGCTATCGAACGTCACACCGGTCGGCGGCCCGAACCTCACGATACACGTGGAGTTCGTCTCGCCCGACGGCGAGGTGCTCGGATCGAACGAAGACGTCGTCGACATTCCCGACGGGCAACTCGAAGCGTTACCCAACGAGGCCTTCGTGACAGAGGGGATCGACACGTCGGCGTTCAATCTCCCGTCGTCGGGTGAGTACACGACGAACGTCTCGATAACCGACCGGCGGTCGGGTGAGTCTGTCGAGGTTTCGAGACCAGTAACGTTGCGGCTGTTCGAGTTCGACTCGGTCGTCTTTACCGACGGCGAACCGGAAGCGTTCGAAGAGCACGAAGCCAAGGAAGGGGCGACGTACACCGCTGGTGAGGAGGACGTGTGGTTCTACGTCGCTGTTCGGAACGCCCAGGTCGACGACAGCGGGAAAGCGGTCCTCGAGTACACGTTCGACGTCGAAGCCCCGGATGGCAGCACGTGGGAACAGATCACGCGAAACGAGCGGTGGGAACGGGTCGAACCGGGCAAGACACTGTACTATGGGCAGGCTCTGGCGACGTTCGAGGACGACCCACTCGGGACGTACGAGTTGACGATTACGGTGAGAGACAAAGTCGCTGACTATCGGATTCGAACGAAAGAGACGTTCACACTGGATTGACAGCCTCTTCCGCCCGAAGGCGGCGGACTCCCGACCGCGGTTGGGATACTGTGGTTTGCAGCCGACCACCTGTTCCTGCGGTCGGGATCCGCTGGACGACTCCTGGGGTCGACTCCGCGCTGTGCCACCCAGCGGGCGACCGAAGCGATCAGAGCAGGGCGCCGGCGATCATGCCGAGCCCGACGACCGCCAGGAGAGCCGAGACGACCTTCGTGAGCGCGACGTTCCAGTCGGCGGCTTCGACTTCGGACATCGACGTCGTGCTCCCGATCGCGTCCATCTGCTCGCCGAAGCGCGTGATACTCCGGGCGTAGCGGAAGCTGACTGCACCGAACACGACGAGGACGAACCCGAGGAAGGCCTGACCGTCACCAGAGCCCCCGGAGTCCTGCTCGTCGGGCGGGTATTCGTCCGGGTCGAAGCCATCGTCGGGGAACGGCTCGTCGTCCGGGCCGTCCCCGGCGGGCGTTCCGTCCGGCCCGGCGCCCTGGTCAGCCTCGCCGACTCCGACGGCGACCCCGTCCAGGAACGCCCGGCCGTGGAGTCGGACCACCCAGTCGGCGTCCCCGGTCGCGTTCGCGAGGCGGACGTCCCACTGACCGTCCCACGCCTCGTCGGCGTCCCAGAGGGCGACCCGGGTCGTCCCGGCGTCCCGCCGGACGGCGAAGTGGAAGAAGCGGCCTGTCTGGAGGGGGACCCGCGTCGACCGATTCCCAGCGGCGACGACGACCGACGACGCGAAGTCCGGGCCGTCGTTCGAGAGGACGAGAGCGCTCGCGCTCCGGTTCGACAGGGAGCGTTCGCCCGTGGCAGGAACCACAGTCGGCCTCGCTGCCGTCGTCGCAGCCGTCGAGGCGACCGCGGAGGTGCCGACGGTATCGGTTCCGGTCACAGCGGCTTCGGTCCCTGTCGCGGTCGAGGCGTCGGTGGACGGGCCAGACGACGCCGACTCGTTCGCCGGGACGAGCGCGAGACGCCCGTTCGCGCCGAGGTCCAGTGTCCCGGTGAGGACACCGCGTGTCCCGTCGACGGTCGTCGCCGTCAGCGTCGCGCGCTCCCCGTCGAGGACAGCCAGCGAACAGTCGCCGGTAGCACCGACTCTGACGACCTGCCCGCCGGTCCAGTTCGCTCGCGAGGTGTTGCCGAGCGAGTCGACGTACGCCGGGTCCCACCCGTGCTCGAGGGCCGGCGGTTCGTAGCCGTAGTCTTGGCACGGGCTCGCGTCGACAGTCGACCGGGTGGTCGTGACCGGTCGCGTCGTCGGATCGTCCGCTGCCGTCGCCACGACTGCTGTCGCCGGCGTGACGACCAGGAGGGCACCGGCGAGGAGGGTGACGGCGAGCGTTCTGGCGGGGCGGACGGTCACCGGGGGAGAGTCGCGCACGTCGACACTTGTCGGTTTCGGACGGCCCCTTCGCGCGGGCAGGCCGTCACTCCTCGTCGCCGAGGGGGACCGTCAACACGGGCACCGACGACCGCGAGACGACCGTCTGTGCGGTGCTGCCGAGCATGTTCTCGGTGTAGTCGTCACCGCGGGTGCCCATCGTCACGAGGTCGATATCGGTATTCTCGGCGTAGGACAGGATCTCCTCGGCGGGGTCGCCGCGGGCGAGTGCGGTGGTCACCTCGATGCCGTCCTCGGCGAGTTCGCTGGCGACGGCGTCGGTCGCGGCCTCGCCGTCGGCACGGAGCTCGTCGAGTACTTCACTCTGGACCTCGTCGTCGAGGGTGAGAAACGAGCGGTCGTCGATGACGTAGAGGACGTGAACCGTCGCGTCGCGCCCGCTGGCGATATCGCGGGCGTGTTCCGTCGTCGCCTCCGTCGAGACGCTGTCGTCGGTCGGAAAGAGGATGTCGTCGTACATCGGTCGCTACTCGACGGGTGGGTACCCTCGGATTAAAGCGAATCGAACGCTCCCGGAACCCGAGAACCGGCGTCGAGATTGAAATACGCCGGGTGTGTAGGCTCTTCCTGAGCACTATGACCCGCCACGTCCCGGACCACGAAGTCGAACTGTACCGGACAGACGACGCCTACGAGGTGTGTATCGACCTCCCGGACTACGACCGGACGGACATCGACGTTCGCTGGCACGACGGACGACTCCACGTCTCGGCCTCGGAACGAGGACAGGGGTCGACCCACGTCTACAACCGCCACCTCAGTCTCCCACATCGGATCGACGGCGACGCGATCACCGCTTCCTACAGCGACGACGTCCTCGAAGTCCGCCTCCCGGTTCTGGAGGGTGAAGACCCGCCGGGGACACGGATCGAGGTCGAGTAGGTGGGGAGAACTGCGTGTAGTGCCCTCAGTACGTCGTAGAATCCTTCACAAACGCCAATTCCGCACCTGTATGAACGGTAGGTACAGGGTGTGTGTTTGAAACTCGTTTCGTGTGGTGGTGTTGTAGAAGAAAATCGATCCGGAGACCGCACCGCAGTCGTGATCGTGTGATGAAAGCCCTCGGGCCGCTGTCGGTCGCTGAGCGGGATATTCTCGCTCGGACAACCGCACCGCACTCGCTCGAATAGGGCCCGCTCAGGCGACTAAAGTGGACGCCAGCGCCCCTCGCCCTTTCAGTCCGCCAGGGACAAAGTAGGTTACACAGGCCGTCTCGACGTGGAACGTTCGATAGCCGACCCCACAGATTGCGTCCCTGGCGGACTGGAAGGGCGAGGCGTGCTCGCGGGGAGCGAAGCGACCGGAATCGCCTCAGCGACCCCTATCCGCGCGGGCGGTGCGGAGAGCGCGGATATGTCGCTGAGCGACCGCGAGCGCGCCGAGGGCTTCCATCGCACGACGACGATGCAGTCACGGCAGTCACAGGGGCAGTTGCGAAAGTCGCACCGACTCGAACTAATAAACGAACACCCCCCTGTGATCGATTCTACGACACGCTCGGCCCGCCCCGTGGAACTCACACCCAGTCGAGGTCGGGATCGATCCAGTCCGGCGGCGTCTCGCCATCGACCAGTACCGCCCGGAGGTTCGCGGCGACGCTCTCGTTGAGGTCACGTTTCGCCTCGACGGAGTACCAGGCGGCGTGGGGCGAACAGAGAACGTCGTCACGCTCGACGAGCGGCGACCCCTCGGGCGGTTCCTCGGCGAAGACGTCCAGTCCAGCGCCCGCAATTTCCCCGTCTTCGAGCGCCGCGGCGAGGGCGCCCTCGTCGACGACACCGCCCCGGCCAGTGTTGACGACGACCGCGTGGTCGGGCAGGCGGGCGAACGCGTCGGCACCGACCATCCCCCGGGTTTCCTCGGTCAGCGGCGCGTTCACCGACAGGAGCGTCGAGCGGTCGAGTAACTCGTCGTAGGAGACCGACTCGACGTCGTGGTCGGCCATCTCCGCGGCGTCGACGTAGGGGTCGTGGGCCAGGACGTCCACGTCGAACCCGCGGACCTGCTCTCGTACCCGTCGGGCGATGGGGCCAAACGAGAGAAATCCGAGCGTCGACGTGCGGAGTCGGTGTATCTCGCCGCCGGCAGCGAAGTCCCAGCCACCGGTCCGGACTTCGTGGTCGTAGGGGCCCAGCGACCGCACACAGGCGAGCAGGAGTGCGACGGTGTGCGTCGCCACTTCGTCCGTGCAGTAGTCCGGCACGTTCGCGACCACGACGTCGCGTTCGGCGGCCGCTGTGACGTCGATGTTGTCGATACCGACGCCGGCGCGAGCGACGACCGCCAGATCCGGACAGGCGTCGAGTACCGCTGCAGTCACCGGGGTTCGGACACCGACCACGAGTCCGTCGGCGTCGGCCGCGGCGTCTGCCGTCGCCTCGACGGAGGTCATGTCTGCGGTCTCGACCGATACTGTCGGTCCGAGTCCGGCCCGGACGGTTTCGACGTCTATCATCGGATCGTCGCTCGCGACGATATCCATACACGACCTGTGTCGGGGGGTGACAAAAACGTGACCAGTCTCTCGTCGTCCGGGACCGATGCTGATGTGGACACTGCGATCCCGTCGTGCCCACCGATAGGGTCGACGACACGGTTCGGCCCGTCGCGTAGAAGCACACGGCCGCGGTCACAGGGGATCGCGGGTCGCCGAAAGAGGCAGGTCTATGTGGGACGGGGCGATAGGAGGTGGCAACTCGCCACTTCGCATGACACGGAACACACAGGGCAGTCCGTACGCGCCCCACACGGACGCCGAGACGGCGGCGATGCTCGATGCCGTCGGGGTCGACAGCGAGGCGGCGCTGTTCGATATCCCCGATGGCGTCGCCTTCGACGGCGCCTTCGACATCCCCGCCCAGAACGAGGGGGCAGTCCGGCGGGATGTCGGACGGACGCTCGACCGGACCGACGACCTGACCGAGTTTCTGGGGCGGGGCCACTACGCTCACTACGTCCCGTCGCTGGTCGACGACATCGCGCGCCGCCAGGAGTTTCTCACCTCCTACACGCAGTACCAGCCCGAGGTCGCACAGGGCTTTCTCCAGGCGCTGTTCGAGTACCAGTCGACACTCGTCGAACTCACGGGACTCGACGTGGCCAACTGCTCGATGTACGACGCCGCGAGCGCGCTCGGCGAGGCCGCGACCCTCTCCCAGCGTGTCCGGTCAGTGTCGGGCGACCGCGTGCTCGTCCCTGAAAATTTGCGCGAGGGCAAGCGCGCCACGCTCGAACAGTACGCCCGCGGCCCGGACCTGACCGTCGACACCTATCCGACCGCCGAGGGGACCGCCGACGTGGCGGCCCTCCGTGAGCGCCTCGACGGTGACGTCGCGATGGTCTACGCCGAGACGCCGACCGTCTGTGGCGCCATCGAGGAGAACCTGGATGCTATCGGCGACGCCGCCGCCGACCACGACGCGCTCTACGTCCTCGGCTCGGACCCGGTCGCGCTCGCACTCTTGGAGCGCCCCGCGGACGTCGGCGCAGACGTCGTCGTTGGCGAGGCGGGCGTGCTCGGTGTCGGGGCGACCTACGGCATGGGCCTGGGACTGTTCGTCACGCGCGAGGAGTACCTCCGGCAGGTACCCGGCCGACTCGTCGGCGTGGCCGAGGACGCCACCGACCGGCGGGCCTACACGCTCACGCTCCAGACGCGCGAACAGCACATCCGCAAGGAGCGCGCGACGAGCAACATCTGCACCAACCAGGCCTGGCTCGCACTTCGGGCGGCCGTCCACGCCGCGCTGCTGGGGCCCGACGGCCTCGTCGACCTCGCCGAGGAGTGCGTTCGTCTCCCGCGGGATCTCGCGGCCCGGTTGACCGAGATCAGCGGCATCCAGGCACCGGTCAACGACCGCCACCACTTCCGGGAGTTTCTGGCCCACACCGACCAGCCCGCGGCGGCCGTCGCGAGCGACCTCGAAGCGGAGGGCTACGCCGTCCACGTCGTCGACGAACACCACATCCAGGTCTGTGTCACCGACGCGAACGCACACGCAGTCGACGGCTTCGTCGCCGCGATGGCGGAGGTGGCCTGAGATGAGCGACGACCCGACCGACGGCGGCCCGGAAGGCGACGACGAACCGACCGGTGACGACCGCACGGGGACGGACCACGCCCATCCCCCGCGCGAGTACAGCACGTACGACCAGGCGCGCTGGTCCCAGGACGGTGTCTACGAACCGCTCCTCTCGGAGAAAGACAGCACGACCGTCGCGATCGGCGGGGACGGGGATAGAGACGATACCGACGACGGTGAAACCGACAGTCCCCTTCCCGACAACCTGACTCGCGACTCCCTGGAGTTGCCGGGGCTGGCCGAACCGACGGTGGCACGGCACTACGTCCGTCTCTCGGAGATGAACTACGGCGTCGAGAGCGGTCCCTTCCCGCTTGGCTCGTGTACGATGAAGTACAACCCCAAGTTCACCGAGGACCTGGCCCGACGGCCGTCGGCGGCCGTCCACCCGGACCGCTCGGCCAGAACTGTGCAGGGTGTCCTGGGCGTCATGCACGGGCTGCAGGACTATCTCGCACGTATCGGCGGGATGGACGCAGTGACGCTCCAGCCTCCCGCGGGTGCCGCCGGGGAGTTCACCGGCATCCAGATCGCCCGTGCCTACCACGAGGCAAACGGCGAGGAACGCACCGAGGTGGTCGTCCCCGAATCGGCACACGGGACGAACTTCGCGACGGCGGCGATGGTCGGCTTCGACGTGGTGGAACTCCCGAGCGCCGACGACGGCCGCGTCGACCTCGATGCCCTGCGGGCCGCGGTCGGTCCCGACACCGCCGCGCTGATGCTGACCAACCCCAACACGCTCGGGCTCTTCGAGCGCGACATCGAAGAGATCGCCGAAATCGTCCACGACGCCGGCGGGCTGCTCTACTACGACGGCGCGAACCTCAACGCCCTGCTGGGCCGGGCCCGTCCCGGTGATATGGGCTTCGACGTGATGCACTACAACGTCCACAAGACGTTCGCGACGCCCCACGGCGGCGGCGGACCGGGCGCGGGACCGGTCGGCGTCACCGACGAACTCGCTCCCTTCCTGCCGACCCCGCACGTCCGGAAAGCGTCCGATCGGGAGGGTGGCGACTTCGAACTCGCCGAACCCGAGGACACGATCGGCAAGGTCCACGGGTTCCAGGGTAACTGGCCGGTCTGTCTGAAAGCCTACGCCTACATCGCCCGCCTGGGCGACCCGGGACTCCGGGACGCGAGTGCGAAAGCGGTTCTCAACGCCAACTACCTCGCGAGCCAGATCGACTACGAGGTTCCCTACGGGCCGTTCCACCACGAGTTCGTCGCGAGCGCCGGTGACGCCGACGCCGCGGACGTGGCAAAGCGGATGCTCGACTACGGGGTCCACCCGCCGACGACGAAGTGGCCCGAGACGGTCGACGAGGCGCTCATGACCGAACCGACCGAGGTCGAGAGCAAGGACTCGCTCGACGACCTCGCGGCCGCGTTCGACGCCGTCGCCGGCGAGGACGAAGCCACGGTGGCCGCGGCACCGAAACGGACCGCTGCCCGCCGGATCGACCAGGTCGCCGCCGCCCGGTCGCCCCGGCTCTCCTGGCACGACCTCGACCGATAGGACACAGACGATGACAGACACTCGGGCAGACCAAGCAGACGGATCGGACGCGACACGTCGATGGTCGCTCCTCGGACTCGGCGGCGTACTGAGTCTCTGCTGTCTCGTCGCCGCCCCGGCAGCGACCGGTGCCGTCGGGGGGACGGTCGCCGGCGGGACGACAGCCGCGCTCGGCGGTGGAGTCGTCCAGATACTCGTCTCGGCAGTGACGGTCGCGGTCGTCGGTATCGCGCTCCGACTGTGGACCGGTTCCGGATCGCAGTCCGATACGGAGTAGCCCGAGAGACCGTCACGTTCGCCCGTCCGAACGACTGCCCGCGGCGTGCACCCTCCGGTCGGGACGAAAGGCGACCCACGTCACTCGGCGGCGACGAGCTTGCGGAACTTGCCGGTCTCACCCTCGCCGTCGGCGACGTAGTCGTCGGAGGCGCGGTCGGTGAAGTAGACGGCACCTTCCTCGACGAGCGGTGTACTCGAAACACTCCCTGCGGCGTCGACCTGCCAGACACCCTCACCAGAGTCCTTCTCGACACAGTAGAGGCGGGTGTCGTGTGACCCGGCGAGGACGTGCTCGGCCGTGACGGTCGGACAACCGATGAGCCGTCCCTCGGTCCCGAACCGCCAGCGTTCCTCGCCGCTGGCCAGGTCGAGCGCGTAGAGGTTGTCGTCGTGGCTCCCGACGTAGACGGTGCCGGTCGACGGTTCGACCGAGGGGCCGGTCATCACGAGGTTCCCCGTCTCGAAATGCCAGTCTTCGCTCCCGTCGTCGAGGGCGACGCGATAGACGTGTTCGTCCCAGGAGCCGAAGAAAGCGCCGCCGTCGGCGATGGCGACCGGGCCCTTGATCGCCCCGTCGGTGTCGAACGTCCACTCGAACTCTAGGTCGGGGTAGGACCAGGCGTATAGTTTCCCGTCGTTGGAACCGACGACGAGGCGGCCGGCGTCGCGGTCGATCGCACAGGTGGAGTGGGGGTGGTCGGTCGGGCGCTGGTCGTCCCACTCGACGCTCCCGTCGACGGCGTCGACCGCGAACATCGCGCCGCTGGGGTCGTTGTACTCGACCGCGATGTAGACGGTGCCGTCGTAGTAGCCGGGACTGGAACCGATGGCGTCGCCCAGCGCCGCGCGCCAGTAGCGGTCGCCGGTCTCGACGTCGATGGCCGAGAGCGCGCCGTCGTAGGCGCCGATGTAGGCCGCGCCGTTGGCGACGGCGGGCGTCCCGTGGATGCCCCGCGTCGCGTCGGTGACGTCGGCCGTCCAGACCACCTCGCCGCCGGGCGTGACGCGGTGCAGGTCACCCGTGTCGCCGGGGACGAGTAGGTCGCCGCCCGGGAGCGCGACGGCGCTGGCTTTCGCCGCCGTGTGGTCGCCCGTGTTCACCTCGGGGACCGTCCAGGCGGTCTCGACGTCCGTCGGGACGGTCGCGTCGGGATAGACGCCCTGCCGGCGGAGGCCGCCGCGGAACTGTGTCGTCGCGGTCGTCGCGGGCGAATCGCCACCGATCTCGACCTGGTCGCCGGTGACCGACGGCCGCGGGAGCGAACACCCCGCTATCGACCCCGCGCCGACCGCCCCTGCCACCGCGGCGGTGCGGAGAACCGCCCGTCGCGAGAACCGTTCGTCCATGCTGGCTCGCACTCGGAGCGGGCCCGGTATACTGTTTTGGATGCCGTCCGCCGGATCCTGCCCCGAACGGCGCCCCTGTCAGTCGCCGGCTTCGCGGAGTCGCCGCCGTGCGTCGTCGGGATCGACGCGGAACTTGAACGCCGGCCGGTCGTCGACGAGGACGTACGGCACGCGGTCGCCGTATTCCTCTCGCAGGTCCGGGTCGGCGTCGACGTCGACTTCGGAGATCGCGACCGGGACGTCGACAGCCGCGGCCGCGTCCTCGAGCGTCTCGACCGCCTCGTCACAGAGATGGCAGTGTTCCCGGCCGTAGACCGTCACCGACACTGCGTCCGCCTGTTCGGGGTCCGTACTCGCCCTCCCAGCCTCGCGGTCCATATCCGGTCTCGTGGCTCCGTGGACAAGAGCGAGGCGATCGGTCGGATCGGTCCAGATGCGGCCGCTCGCACACGCTACGCGGTGCTCACGGTGTTGTTTGCGGGATGAAAGTGGGCCGGCGCGAATTTGAATCGCGGTTACGGCCACCCGAAGGCCGAAGGATACCAAGCTACCCCACCGGCCCGCAGTGGTAGCACTCGAACGAAGACGCTGACCGGTTTTAACTCTTGCGAGGCTAAGTCCCCATCCTCAAGGAGCAACGCAGGGAGCGAAGCGACCGAGTCGCGCAGTAGGGCGGGGATACAGCCGACACGAGATTAGGCTATCCACGAAATCACATATCCTAACCAAATGATTATGTGGAAGTCTGTTGATAGTATAAGTGAACCCAATGGAATACGACCTCGATACGGGAGCGCACTCGACATACTCCCTGCACTACCCCCTCGTCCATGTCGTGAAATACCGACGCGAGGTGTTCAACGAAGAACTCCGAGATTTCTTCCGCGAGGTCGTGAGTGGGTTCGCCGATAACTACGGCGTCGAAATCAAAAACCTCGAAGCCGACCGCGACCACGTTCACCTCCTGTTCAAAACCACTCCCACAACCGACCTTGCGAAATTCATCAACGTCCTCAAAGGCGCGTCTGCTCGACGCATTCGCAACGAATACGGCGACCACATCGAGGACAAACTGTGGGGCGACTCGTTCTGGGCAGACTCGTACTGCCTCATCAGCACAGGTCAAGTATCGCTAGACGTGCTGAACGAATACGTCGAGAATCAGCGGGAGCGTGACGACAAATGAAGCAGACTGCCGAGAAGACGGTCGTGGCGAAAATCCTCACCGACGACCTTACGCAGTCGAAACGTGAGGCGATCAACCACGAGTACGAGGCGTTCCAGCGATATATTCGTGGTGACGAAGACGCAGACCTCTACTCGGCCACGAAGCAATGCGCCGACGCCTACGTGGACACCGACAACCTGCGTGACGACCACGACTACCCGTGGTTCATCCGCAACGACGTGTTCGACGTTGGCGTAAACGTGGAACAGCACGATACCGACCTGACGGACTGGTGGCTGAAACTCCCCGTCTCGCAGGTCTGGGGTGGCGTGAACGTCCCGATTCAACCGCACGACGAGATTCCTGACGAGGCCGAGGTGAAAGACTCAAAAATCGTTCGGGAGAACGGCGACTACTACGCGCACCTGACGGTTCGGCAAGAAGTGGAAGTCAGCGAGGAGTACGATGGTGTTATCGGCGTGGACTTCGGTGTTCGATGGGTGGCAACGTCGGTGGCGTTGCCCTCCCGTAACACCGAGTTCTACGGCAGAGAGATTCGCCGTATCCGCCGTCACCATCACGACCTTCGCACTCGCCTCCAAGAGAAGGGAGCCTACGACACGCTCCAGTCAGTCAAGCTGAAGGAGTACCGTCAAGTGAACGACCGCCTCCACAAGATTTCTCGCGCTATCGTGGAGGAAGCCAAAGAGCGCACCGCGCTCATCGTGGTCGGGAACCTCGAAGGCATCCAGAATCAAGACCTCGGAGCGGAGATGAATCGTCGGCTCCACTCGATGCCACACCACACGCTCAAGAACTACATCGAGTATAAAGCGACGTTCGCGGGCATCGCGGTGAAGTCCGTGAACGAGTATCTGACGAGTCAGACCTGTTGGCGGTGTGGCGAGCAGGAAGCGACGACCCGTAAGGGACAGGGCCAACACCTGTGCCATGAGTGCGGGTTGGACGACAATGCGGATAAGAACGGTGCGACGAATATCGCAAAGAAAGGACTGGGTAAGGACATCGCGTGCCCACTATCCAGTCTCGGCGCAGTCTGTGAACCTGCGCTCGAACCGAGCGGTGCTGACCAAGCCTCTGCCACGGTACGCTTGCGAGCCGACTTGGAAGCCCTTGCCTCAACGAAGCGAGCCGTCAGGCGAGCGAAGTAGGCAGGGGTAGTTCACCGCTTCCGAACTCTCAGCACCGCCCGTCCAACCGCGGTCAGTACCGCTCGAACCCTTCGGTGTCGAGGTAGTTGTGTGCGACCGTGATGGCGTGGTTCGCGTGGAGCGCCCGCGGGCCGAGGCGGACCCGTTCGTCGGCGACGTCCTCCAGGAGTGTTGCCTCGTCGTCGGTGAACTCGTGGTGGTCCGAGAGCACGAACACCGGATCCTCGGGCACCGACCGGTCGACGACGGGGTCGCCGTTTTCGTGGAGCTGGACGACGGTGCCATCCTCGGCGAGGCGTTCGAGGGTCGCTTCGAATCCCAGTCGGTACAGCGAGACGCCGGGGCTGGTCTCGACGGGTTCGTGACCGATGGCTTCCTCGCGGTCTTCGAGCGCCCCACGGACCAGCGCGGCGGTCGAGCGCTCGTCGGGGTTGAGCCGGCGGACGGTCGCACCGTCGAAGACGACGGTGATGGCGTCGCCGAGCACGAGGTGGACCCGGACGTCCTCGCGGAGGTCGTGGGAGAGAAACAGGGCGGCCGAGACACACCGACAGAGGACGTCGAGGCGGCCGGCGCCGCCGGCGAGGTCGTCGAGCGCGAAATCGGGAGTCGTCGGGGTGTCGTGGCCGACGACGACGAACTGGCGCATACCCAGTCACTCGCCGGGGCGGGAATTACGACTGTCGGATCGCCACCGAAACGCCTAACCGACCCGCCGGGCCATCCGACGACGTGCAGGGGAGGCGACTACTGCTGGGTTGTGCCCTGGTCGTGGCGCTGCTCGGCCTCTTCGTTCACTACGGTGCGACCGCCGACAGCCACCAGCGATACCCGGACAACGAGGAGATCGCCCTCTCCTACGACGACCACGTTGGTGAAACCGTCCAGATATCTGGCATCGTCCGCCCAGTGACTGCGAACGAGTCCAGCGGGGGAAGCGACACCGCGGGCGGGTCCGGCGGGACGAACGCGACGGACGTGACGAGTGCGACCAGTGCGACCGACGGGGCGGACGCGACCATGGCGGTCGTCCTTCGCAACTGGGAGTCGTTCGGGACGCTCACGGTTCGCGGCGCCGACCGGACGGTCCCTCCCGGCGGATCAGTCCAGGTGATCGGCACACTGGCCGCCGACCGGACGATCATCGCCGAGCGCGTCCTGCCGGTCAACCCGCACTCGTGGTCCGAACCGTACAAGTACGCCGTCTCGGCCGTCGGCGCCGTGTTGATACTCGTGGTCTTCTTCCGCGAGTGGCGACTCGACGCTAGCCGACTCGCCTTCGAGGTGCGCGAGGATGGCTGACCTGCTCTCGCACGTCCTCGCGGCGTACGCCCTGTTCACGCTGGCGGGCTGGCGAGTCGACGCCGTGACCGGCCGGTGGGTCGTCGTCGCGATGGGCGGCGCGGCGATCCCGGACCTCTCGAAAGTGAGTATCGTCGTCGCCCCCCGGACCGTCGAGGAGGTGACCGGACTCCCGTTCTCCTACGCCCCGTTCAGCACGCTGGGTGGTGTCGTCCTAGTCGCGGGAATAATCGCGCTCCTGTTCGGCGACGAGTATCGCCGACAGGCCTGGGGGTTTCTCGTCGCCGGTGGCGTCACCTCGCTGGTCGTCGACGGACTCCGTCTCTCGATCGACGGGCGCGCGGGTACGCTCCTCTACCCGCTCACGTGGTGGGGACCGCCTTCGCCGAACCTCTATCTCACCTCGGACCCGCGGGTGCTTGGCGTCACGCTCGTCGTCGCAGGGGCCGTCTTCGTCCTCGACTGGCGGCGGTCGGCCGGGACAGACAGTCGACCGGAATGACTTTCCACCCCGGAGCGCTTCCCCCCGGTAGATGGTCGACGAACGGGAGATCGCCGACCTCCTCGCGGACCGCCCTGACCTGGCCGACGGACTGGCGGCGGTCCTCGCGGTCGACGAGGAGACCGACGAGTGGGAGTTCGACGACGTCCCCGTCGACTCGGGCGTCTTCGGCGAGATCGTCGGGCGGGGGATCGTCGAAGACGCGGGCGAGGGTTACCAGGTCGCCGACCGTGAGGCGGTCCGGAACGCGATCGCGAGTCACGAGCGCAGCGACGGGCGTGACGCAGACGACGCCGCTGGCGAGGAGTCCAGGTCGGAGACGGCGCCGACGGGTGGCGAAAACGACGCCGAGACGGCACACGGAGCCGAGATGACACGTGGCGACGAGGGCGGGGAGCGATGGTCACCGACGATTCCGACGGGAACCGGCCTTCGCGGCCCCGTAGTCGCACTCATCGTCGGGATACTGTTCGTGGTGGCACGAGCGCTCCCGTATGGAGGGGTGTTCAGGGACGGGACCGTCGTCTTCGTGGCGAACGACCCGTACTTCTACGCGTACTGGGTCGAGGGACTGCTCGCGCGGTCGTCCAGCCCGTTCGCACTGGGGACACTCGCGGATATCTCCGCGCCGCTGAACTCTGGCGGGGGCGAACCGCTGTTCGTGGCGACGATGTGGCTGGTGTCGACGCTCCTGGGTGGGAGTCCCGACGTCGCCGCGGTCGTCATGGCGTGGTATCCTGTCGTCGCCGCGCTCTGCAGCGGCGCGCTGGTCTACGGTATCGGTGCGTACGTCCTCGAAGACCGCCGGATCGGCGTCGGCGCGGCGGTGTTGATCGCGCTCCTACCGGCCAACGCGTTGCGGACAGTCGTCGGATTCGCCGACCACCACGCGTTCGACTACGTGTGGGTGCTGGCGACCGCACTGACTCTCGCGTGGCTCGTCGCCCGTGACGACCCGTCCCGACGGGCGGTCCGGCGCGCTGCCGTCGCTCTCGGCGTGTCGGTCGCCGGCCTGACGCTCGCCTGGGAGGGCGCACCGCTCGTGCTCGTGCCGGTCGCGGTGGTGTTGGCCGTGAGCGTCCCGCTGGATGTTGCAGAGGGACGCTCGCCGTGGCAGACGACGCGACCGGTCGCTGCGGGGCTCGGCCTCGGGGCAGTGCTCTCGCTGGGCGTCCACTTCCTGCTCGGGTGGCAGTCGGTCGTCGTGGTCGTCGTCCCGACGCTGCTGGCGGGGGGTACCGTGGCGCTCGCGGCCGCCGGCGAACTCGTCGACAGGCGCGGGCTGTCCGCACAACGATTCGCCGCCGCCGAACTCGCGGTCCCGGTCGTCGGACTCGTCGTCGTGAGCACCCTCGTCAGTGGTGTTCTCGGACAGTTCCTCGGTGGTGTGAGCTTCCTGCTCGGAACCGGCGGGATAAGCGAGACTGGGTCGGCGTTCGCCCCCGACGAACTGCTGGGCGTGGAACTGTTCGGGCTGGCACACTTCGTCGCGCTCCCGGTCATGGTCTGGGGCGTCGTGCGGACGCTCGCCGACGACCGGCGCTGGCTCGTCGTCTGCGTCTACGGCTGGTATTTTTTCGCCCTCTCGCTCGTCCAGTCGCGGTTTGCCGGTCAGTTCGCCCCGTTCGTCGCGCTGTTCGCCGCGACGGGCGTCGTTTGGTGGGCGGCCAGGTACGACCTCACGTCGCTCCCGGCGCTGCTCCGCTCTGACTCCGCTTCCGACGACGAGCAGTCTGCTTCCACGCCCGACGACGCCCGACCCGGAGGAGCGTGGTTCGATACCGACGCCCTCACCGCGCGGTCTGGACTGGCCGTTGGGCTGGTCGTCGTCGTGCTCGTCGCAGCGAGTGGCGCGTACCTCCCGGGAAAGGTGACCGGCGGCGTGGTCTCGCATGAGAACTACGAGACAGCGACGTGGATGGCCGAGTACGCCGACGAACGTGGATGGTCGGATTCTGATAAGTACGTCTTCAGCCGGTGGGGCAACAACCGGATGTTCAACTACTTCGTCAGCGGTTGGGCCGAGAATTACAGCTACGCCCAGTCCAATTATACGAGATTCGTCTCGTCTGACCGGCCCGAAGCATGGTACGAGCGACTCCGTAACCGGACCGGGTTCGTCGTCCTCGAACCGCTCCCGCGCCAGGAGAACCCGATGCAGGAACGCCTCTACGTCACCTACGGCAGTCGCTGGCAGGGGTACGAGGCGGTCTCACACTACAGAGCCGTCTACACGAGTGCGAACCGGGACAACAAGGTATTCGTCCTCGTTCCGGGCGCGCGAGTGACCGGCCAGGCGCCCCCCAACGCCACCGTCGAGGTGCGGACGGACGTCGACATCCCCAACGACTCGTTTCGCTATCGCCAGCGCGTACGGACCTGGCAGAACGGCACCTACGAGGTCGTCGTCCCCTACCCCGGCGAGTACGAGGTCCGGAGAGGGGTCGAAAACGAGAACGAGACCGCGGCGGGGACGGTGACCGTCCCCGAATCGTCGGTCCGGAACGGAACGAGCGTCCGTGTTGGGTCCTGACGCGGTCGCTCGACCGGAGTGGTACCGGAGCGGGCTGACACCGGACCGACGGGAGCCGACCGGGAGACAGCGGGTCGACAAGAGTTTTACCGCGCGCCCGTCGAGAGAGTGCCATGAAAGCAGTCGTCATCGCCGCCGGTGAGGGGACGCGACTCCGCCCGCTCACCGAGGACAAACCGAAAGGGATGGTCGAGGTCGCCGGCAAGCCGATCCTCACCCACTGCTTCGAGGACCTGGTCGAACTCGGTGCAGACGAACTGGTCGTCGTCGTCGGCTACAAGAAAGAGAAGATCGTCAGCCACTACGACGACGAGTTCCAGGACGTCCCGATCACCTACACCCACCAGCGCGAACCGAAAGGGATCGCCCACGCGCTGCTGACCGCCGAGGAGCATATCGACGACGACTTCATGGTGATGCTCGGTGACAACGTCTTCGAGGCGAACCTCGCCGACGTCGTCAACCGCCAGCGCGAGTCCCGTGCCGACGCTGCCTTCCTCGTCGAAGAAGTCGACTGGGACGAAGCCAGCAGGTACGGCGTCTGTGACACCAACAAGTACGGCGAGATCGTCGAAGTCGTCGAGAAACCCGACGAACCGCCGTCGAACCTCGTGATGACTGGCTTCTACACGTTCACGCCGGCTATCTTCCACGCCTGTCACCTCGTCCAGCCTTCCGACCGCGACGAGTACGAGATCAGCGACGCGATCGACCTCCTGCTTCACTCGGGCCGGACCATCGACGCCATCCGCATGGACGGCTGGCGCGTCGACGTCGGCTACCCCGAGGACCGCGACCTGGCCGAACGACGGATCGAAGGGCGGACAGCGTCGGGGGAGACGGACGACGGCGGCGACGAGGACGCGAGCGAGGCCGGACAGGCGAGTCCAGCCGAGTAGGTCGGGGTCAGTTCGTCGTTCGAGTTCGTGGGCGGGCGGGTGCGAACGGACGGCCTTATACGCTCGGCCCGGTTACGAGGGCCCAATGCCCCACCCGTTCGAGGCTCTGCCGACGACGCCGACGGCCGAGGAGCTGCTGGACAAGGCGTTCTCGCGGGCCGCGCGGGCCGGGCGCGCGAAACAGGGCTTCGACGCACAGACGTCGATGCTCCAGACCGCGACCAACATCGTCTCCGACAACCTGGAGAACGTCGTCACCGACTGGCCGGACTTCGACCGGCTCGACCCGTTCTACCGCGAACTCGCCGATGCCGTCATAGCCTCTCACACTATCGAGGACGCGGACATCGACCTGGGCGGCGTGGACGCGATCCGCCAGCACCTCTCCGAAATCGGCTGGGCGAGCCGCAAGATCGACGAGATCCACGACGAGTATCAGGGCCGTTTCTTCGACGACGTCGACGTCGCGGTCAAACTCCGCAAGCAGGCGTTCGCGCGCATCGCGGACATCGTCGAGGAGGTCGAAGACGACCTCGCCGCGGTCGGCGCCGCCCGCGACGCGCTGAAGACGCTCCCGGACATCGACCCCGACGAACCGGTCATCGTCGTCGCCGGCTACCCCAACGTCGGGAAGTCCTCGTTCGTCAATCGCGTCACGAACGCCAGCAACGAGACCGCCTCGTATCCGTTCACGACGACCGAGATCCGCGTGGGTCACTACGAACACGAGCACATCCGCTACCAGCTGGTCGACACGCCCGGACTGCTCGACCGGCCCGCCGAGGAGCGCAACGACGTCGAGTCACAGGCCGTGAGCGCGCTGGAACACCTCGCCGACTGCGTGCTCGTTCTCGTCGACGCCAGCGGGGAGTGTGGCTACCCCCTCGACGCACAGCTCGCGCTCCGGGACGCCGTCGCCGCACGCTTCGACGTCCCCGTCCTCACCGTCTGCAACAAGGCCGACCGCTCGCGCGAGGTCGAAGCGGACCACTACATGAGCGTCACCGAAGGCGAGAACGTCGAGGCCGTCCTCCTGGCGGCTATCGAGGCTGTCGGCTACGAACCCGACCTGCCCTTCGACGGGTGAACGGCCGACGGCCGCGAGAAACCCGTCGACGAATACCACTGTCTTGTCGGCCGCTTCGAGAGCGGCACAACTGAATCCGGGCGGAGTCTCCGTCAGCGGGATGCTCGATCGAGTGTCTGTGTGGAAGAGTGTGTACGGAGAACCGAGCGTCAGCGGGGAGAGCGTGTGAGAGGAAGGTTCGAGCGTCAGCGGGGAGAGCGTGTACGGAGAACCGAGCGTCAGCGGGGAACGAGTGTGAGGGAGGGTCGAGCGTCAGGGGGGTCGTGGTCGATCCGGGGGGTTCGTCAGCCGCTCGTCTCGTAGACGACGGTGACGGAGGCGCTGACGGTGACCGGGCCGCTGTTGATCGAGGTACCGCCGGCGTCACCGGACGCGAGGGCGGCCGTCTCGACCGCGTACGGTCGACTGTCGTAGTTGGTGGTGCTGATCCGGTCGACGCCGGAGATCCGGAGGTCTTCGACACCGGTGACGGTGCTCGCCTCGCTGCGTGCGTTCTCCATGGCTGCTTCCAGAGCGTCCTGGCGGAGTTCTTCGCGTCGGTCCGACGAGAGGGTGAACTCGACGCCGTCGACTTCGCTGGCACCGTTACTGACGGCGGTGTCGATGACTGCCCCGACGTCGTCGGGGTCCTCGACGGTCACCGTAAAGGAGTGAACTGCCTGATACTCGGGCTCTTCGCCCTGCGGGCCGCCGTAGCGGGACTGCGAAGAGATGTCGTAGTAGTTCGTCCGGATCTGGCTGCTGTCGATCCCAGTGTCCTCGAGTGCCTGGCGCATCGAAGTGGCGTTCTCGGAGAGGTCGGTCCGGACCGTCCCGATGTCGTCACCGGCGGAAAGCACCGCGACGCGGACGACCGCCTTGTCGGCCGAGGCCTGGACCGACCCGCTGCCACTGACCGTGACGGTGTCGCTCATCGACGCCTGATCCTGTACCTGTGCCGGGCCGGACACGTTACTCGTCGTCAACGCGCCGGCGATACCTGCAGTCACCAGCAGTGCCGCGACTACCGCGGTCCCGGCGAGTGCGATTCGTGTTCGCATACAGGCTCTCTGACGACCTCCGTATAAATAGCGGTCACGTAGGCTCAAACTGGCCTTTGACCGTCGGACGCTTCTCGGTGTCACGGCTCGGGTGCTGGCGACGCGGACGTGGGGCACCTCGGTCAGGCGCTGGCGACGCGGATGTAACGCACCTCGGTCTGGATCTCGCGACCAGTGACGTCCTCGATCGCGGTGTCGATGGCGTCGGCCAGGGCCGGCGGGTCACCGTTCTCGACGCCGACGGTCACGACGACCGCTTCGGGGTTCCGGAAGACGACGTCGTTGCTTCGTTCGACCTCCAGCGAGAGCAACTGCGCCTCCGTCCGCTCGGCGATCACGCCCTCCGTGGCTTCCTGGATCCGCTCCTCGGTCGTCGCCGCCTGGAAGGAATCGTAGGTGACACCACCGAGAAACGCCGAGAGGAGGACGATCGCGACGGCCAGGATGCCGACCCGGCGTATCGTGGCGCCGCGGGCCTCGTCGAGCTGGAACCAGCGGATGGGCCGGTAGCCGCTGTAGCGCAAGACGACGAGCGACGCGAGGTTGATAGAGAGGATGTTCACCATGACGAGCACGCCCGACCCGAGCGAGACCATCGGCCGACCCCAGGCGATACCGATGCCGACCGTCGCCGCGGGCGGGATGAGCGCGACGGCGATCATCACGCCCACGAGCGCCGAAGAGACGCCGGTCGTCAGCGAGAGCGAGCCCGCGATGCCGGCACCCACCGCGACCGCCAGCGAGAGGAAATCGGGCGAGAGTCGCTCGCGGACCTGCGGTATCTGGGTCACGTCGGTAAAGGGCGGTATCAGATTGACAGTCCGCACGAACCAGGCGAAGACGGCCGCGCTGGCTACCGACAACAGGACGCCCAGCACCTGGAGTTTGACGCCGCGACCGAACAGTTCGTCGTCGACGACGACGGTGCCGACACTTGCTGTCATCGCCGGGCCGATCAGTGGCGCGATCACCATCGACCCGACGACCACCGCTGGGGAGTCGAGCAGCAGACCTGCGGTGGCGATGACCGCACTCACGACGGTCAGGATCACGTAGTTCGGCAGGGAGGGGACCAGATCACGCGCGGCGGCGACGAGTTCCTCGCGGGCGATCCGGTCGGCGTCTTCCTCTTCGGCGTAGCGCTCTTCTATGGCCTCGAAGTCCCGGGAGACGACCGTCCGGGCGTCCAGCACCACGGTGTAGGTCGACTCGTCGATACCCGCCTCACGCAGCGTCTCCAGAACGGGTTCGACGGCGTTCGTGGGAAGTGGGACGTAAGCGATGGCGGCGTACTCGCGGCCGCTCGTCTCGTCGGCGAGGACGTAATCGACGCCCTCGTCGTCGAGGGCCCGACAGACTGTTTCGCGCTTGCCCGTCGGGATCGTCACCTGAACGAGTCGCACGTCACTCGGATCGGCCACTGGCGGCAAATACTCTGGGATCTCGCGATCGATACCGCGGTGCGAAGGTTTTTGCCCGCCATCGCCTAACAGGCGGATATGCGACGTGACGACCGCGACGACCCCTTCGACGACTTCTTCCGGGAGATCGAGCGGATGATGAACGACATGATGGACGGCGCGAACGTGAACGTCGAGAGCGGCCCGGCGACCGAACCTGCCGGCGCCGACGTCCACCTCGACGTCTACGAGGAAGCCGAGACGTTGCGCGTCGTCGCCGACGTCCCCGGGGTGGATCGTGAGTCTATCGACCTGAAATGTGACGGGAACGTGCTCACGCTCGACGCCGCGGGCGCCACCCGCGAGTACCACGAGCGCGTCCAGCTCCCCGCCACCGTCGACGAACACTCCGCCTCGGCCTCGTACAACAACGGTATCCTCGAAGTCGTCTTCGACCGCGTCGACGACTCCGCGAACATCGACGTCGCTTGATTCTCCTCGCAATTCGTCGTCGTCTTCGCCCCGAACTCCGCTGTCGTATCTACTTACAGTCGCGCGCGCACGGGTTCGTCGTCTTCCACGACGGCGCTCGCGACGCCGGCACCGAAGGCTCGCGCGACGGACTGTGCCCCGAGACTGACCCGGTCGGAGAGTCCCCGGTCGGGTTCGAACGCCTCGACGGTGATCTCGTCGACGCCGATGCGCTCGGCCAGGCGGTCTTCCATCTCCTCGCGCGGGCCGACGGTGTCGACGAGGCCCTTCTCGGCGGCTTCGTGACCGAGGTAGATGCGGGCCTCGGTGTCCCTGACGAACTCGGGGTCCATCTCCCGACCCTCGACGACCGTCTCGACGAACAGGTCGTAGTAGTCGTCGAGAAAGCCCTGGAAGTAGGCGACCTCGTCCTCGGAGAGGTCGCGCCAGGAGGAGGGCGTGTCCTTGTACTCGCCGGCGACGAACCGTCGGTAGTCGACGCCGGCCTTCTCGGCCAGGTCCGTGAGGCCGAACTGGGTGCCGTTGACGCCGATACTGCCGACGACGCTGCCTTCTCGGGCGTGGAACGTGTCACAGCCGCTGGCGATCCAGTAGCCGCCACTGGCTGCCATGTCCTCCGCGTAGGCGACCGTCGGGCCGTCGAACGCCGCGGCTGCCCGGCGGATGTCTTCGCTGGGAACCACCGCACCGCCCGGCGTGTTCAGTTTCACGACCAGCGCCTCGACGTTGTCGTCGTCGTCCGCGCGCTCGATCTGTTCGACCACGTCGTCGGCCGAGACCGCGCCACCGCCGATCGGGCCGGGTCCGCCGTCGCCGTCCCGCGTGATCGCGTCGTCGATCTCGACCTCCGCGACGTCGTAGCCGGGGAAGGCACTCCCGGCGAACCGACTGGCCATCCCGACACCCGTCGTCGCCACCAGTACCACGAGCAGTACTTCGAGCACGCCGAGTGACGTGTACAGGGGCACGAGCGCGAACAGTCCCACCCCGACGGCCGTCGCGACGACGGCGCCGGCGAGTACGATACCGATCCGTCCGAGTGCTCCGCGCGTCACCATCGTCGGCTATCGGACCGACACCACCAAAGTTCTGTCCGCCGCCGCCGAGGACGTGGACTTACGACGCTCCGGTTCCAGATAGCGGTATGGCCGAGACCACGCCCCACTGTCGACTCTGTGGGGCCGAACTCTCGACGGGACTGGTCGCGACCGGGAGCCGCCACTGCTGTCTCAATTCGACGCCGATCGTCGGCACCTGTCCCGAACACGGGCCGCTCGGCCCCCACCACGTCGTCGACGCTAACGATTGACGCCAGTGCGGAGTGTGGACGGACAACGAACAGATGAGCCGACACGTTGATGTGTCGGTCGCTGCGCCACTCGAACATGGACCGGCGCTCGCAGGCCCTCCTCGCGGTCGGTATCGCCCTCCTCACGACGCCCGTCTGGGCGCCCGCCCTCGACCTCACCGGCCCCGACTACGTCTACCGGAGCGCCGAGGTGACCACGCCCGACGACGAAGTCCGACTGAACACGACCGACGGCGGTTTCTTCGTCAGTCCGACCGACCAGGTCGCCTGTATGGACATTGTTGCACCGAAGTGAACGCCTGGTTGAACAGAACCGTTCTCCACACGTCAGGCAGTCTGTGACAGTGAAATGCTGTTCAGACGATATATCAGGCGTGCAACCTCCACCACTATCACCCCACCGACCACGACGCCGATAAACGACGGTGGGCTCGTCACAGACGCGACGACGCCGACCACAACGAGGGCGATACCGACGCGGAGGATCGCGTTCCCACCCACGTCCTGAACAACGTCGTCGGACGCCGAGGAGGTCGATTCGTTATACCCGGCCAGCAACCACGTCCAGCCCGCGAACTTGATGAGCGCACCGAGGACCGCGACGAACACACCAGTTGCGAGCCATTCGATGGCAAGTGCTCCAGCTTCGAGCATATCTGTCGGTTTGAGTGGTATCGTAAAGAAGCCGGTTGCACTGTCTCATGCGATGAGACGAGTCCCTGTGACCGACAGCGGCGCATCTCATACAATCCCCAGTCCGTTTGCCAGCGTGAGGCTGGCGATAATTGCAAACCCACCCGAGGCCAGTCCGTACTTTAGGAGCTGCCGGCGAAGACTACTGCTGAATTCATCAAATCCTTGATCAGAGAGTACTAGCGGTGTCTCGTCGCTTCCCCGGAGCACGGGGGTGCCCTGATCGACCATGACTTCCCCGCAGACGGCCAGCATCTCACCGTCGAGGATGGCTCTCGCCTCAAAATACTCGTCGTCTCGGCTCTCGACGTCCGCATCTGCACCGAAGATACCCTCCACATCGGCAACGGGGTTGACGACCCAGTGATCCTCCAGATGGATGTACGGCGATCTCCAGGTGCGCTTCGACAGAAAGGTCGATACCGTCCAATCCGGAGACACTGCTGTGATATCGGCGCTGTCGTGGGTCTCGGCCAACCAGCCTGTATCGATACGAATCTCGCACCGACCGTCGTCGACGGAAAACGTCCCGGACTCGATCCCGGATGCATACGTGATCAGATTCATATCCGCCCCGGGCTCTTCGGCATCAAGATTGTAGTTGTGGGGCTCGGATTCCTTGAGCCGCCACACGTACGCACCGATCGGCTTCGCCTCATCGATCGGGAAAGAGTTGCTTAGTGGCGGCGAGTCCCTGACGGTTACCGTCCCCTCTATGGCGATGGTCTCGCCACCGACGAGCGTTGATGGGCTCTCGTCTTCGGATGCCGACACCGATCGGTAGAGTATCCCGGCGGTGATGGCTCGGTAGCCCAACCACAAAGAGCTAGCAAGTAGAATTATCCCGAAAATAGTACTCACCGCTTCAACCATATCCGTCCCTCAGATACTATTCACACACAGGGGATCTTTTCGATTCCCTACTTGTTTAATGGGGCCATTCAGGAGCGGATCGTCCGTGCTGATTACATTTCATCCCGTGGGAAGCGCGAGAACGAACGCGAAGAACGCCAGAGGGACGACGAACACGACAATGTACCAGAGTACTGCACCGACGAGTAGCAGCCACGTCCCGGGACCGTAGCCGGTCGGGTCCCAGTCAATTCCCAACCGGGGGAGTCCGAAACCCGCAGCGAGCGGAAGCACAATTCCGTAGGTGGCTGCGAGCAGAACTGCCATGTTCAGCAATGTGTTCGACAGGTCCGCTCCCTCGGTACTGGTCGTCGTGAAGACAATCGTAGTGCCGACGACGAACGGAATCGAGAGAGCCAGTGAAACGAGACAATAGTTCACAATTGTCGAACGTATCGGAGGCAGTCGCGCGAAGAGCGCCCGGAATCGACCGATGAGGAGGATCGGACTCCAGAGAACCGTGACGACGAGCCCTGGGACAAAGATGAGGGCGAGTGTACCGAATATCGACATCAGTCACCCACCACATTGCCACAGGACAGATCAATACGTGCCAGCCACCGTTGCGTCGGGTCCTGGACGCGACAGTACTGCATCTCACATCCCCCAGTCGTTCTTCGGTTCAGTGTCATCAATCACCTTCGCCCCCTCGTCGCGTATACCCCCAGTAGAAGAACAGCGAAATGAACAGGAGTGACATACTTCCGGATAACAGACTGGAGATGAAGTCTGGAACGGATAGGAATGCTGCAGCGTCGGCGATCGAGTAGGCGATCCAGGCGATGGCTCCGAGCAGCACAACCATCAGTTCTGACTGCGAGAGAGTATTGCGAGAGTAACTGCGTACTCCGAGTACGATCACCACTACGCCGAATCCCACCATTACAAGGTGAAATTCGGGACTTCCGATCTAGCTCATCACTTGTCAGCACCACCATCTTTCGACGCACACCGCGGCAGACACTTCCTGAGAGCCACATCATAGCACTGACTCTCAACGGGACGAATCGGGGGGCGGGATCGTGCTCATTGATCGGTCGCCCCATTGATTGCCGGAACGATATCTCGAAACCGGCCTCGTCGCCCGTATTCCCAGACGGCGATGTACAACAAGAAACCAGTCAGGAACACTCCCGTCCCGAGCGGAGAGGAATCAACCTCCGGGAGCATGTTCGTCGAGGCGAGTACACCGACCACTGTCGCCGCCGCGGCGACACCACCGATTGTGCCAACAGCCCCGAGGCGGACTCGGTTTCCGTCCAGCAGTTGCCGTCCGACCTGATACACTAATCCAAGGCCCGCGAGTCCCGCAAGCCCGAGCGCGATCGTCAGTAGCGACGGTACGACAATCCCTGCGAGAACGGTGACGAATCCACCGACGGAGAACCCTGTGGCAACTCGTCCGAGCATCCGGACGCGGCTGAGGCCCGAGGTGACCGTCCGTTCGTTAGGGTCAACTGTGTCGTCAACTCGATACTCCGCACCCTCGACGGTATGCGATACCCGCTGGCCAGCATGAATGTAGCGGCCAGGGCCGTCCGGTTCCGTCCACTCAGTCGTTTCACCAACATCGACACCCGGTGTATCCACGTCTACGTCGTCGAATCTGACCGGCAACCCCGCCGAAACCTCGAACGTCGGGTGGTCCTGCAGCTGGAAGTGGAGGTGTGGCTCTGCGGAGTTTCCAGAATGACCACACCGGCCGACTTGTTCCCCTCGTTCGACGTGTTCACCCGGTTCGACCGCTATGCTGCCAGGGACGAGGTGAGCGAGACTGCTATACTCACCCTCGGCGTGGCGAATCGTGACCATATTTCCGGTGAAACTGTGCTTGAGTGGATGGGAGAATCCTCCTGCACGCCCGAGTTCCGGCTCGCCGTCGTGAACGTTGACGACGACACCGTCGGCGGGTGCGAGGACGGGCTGGTCGTAGCAGTAGTAGTTCTCGATACTCGTATCCGTCTCCGCAGGGTGACTACGCCCATCATCGTCGGTAATTACGAAGTCGTAGGCGTACCGCTGGGTCGCTGGGAACCACGAGTGGGAGTACTCTTTGATCGGGCTCCCGTTGACGACTGTCCAGGTTCCGTCGACGGGTAACCGGTACCTCGCCGACTGCGTGTGTGATTCCGGACCAGGCAGGGAGCCGCGGTGTCTGACGATGGCAACGATGCTCCCCAGTGCTTGCATCGCGTCCTGCCGAAACGAGAGTGGGTTGAAAAACGATAGTGGAATTCCGACGAGAAAGGCGACGTGCCCTCGCCATCCATCGTCCATTTCGAGCCAGTCACGGGGTCCCGCATCGTCGCCCCCAGATCCATCTGACCCCCTGTCGCCGACCAGCATCGAGACGAACGGCCACAGTACGAAGAACCAGAACAGGTGGAACAACTTGAGTATAGCCAATTGGGTGAACAGATCCCCGAGAATCCCGATGAATCCCAGCATCGTCAGGGAAAACGGGCTAATAGAGCCGATACGGTCGCGGAGCCGCGATCCGAACGACTGCGTATCAGTGGTATTTGACACTTCGGTCATCAGGCAAGAAATGGGCGTTTGGTGACGTAAGCGTTCTGTGAGCGCAACTTCACAAGAACAACCCACACACATCGTGGAGGAGAGCATTCAATGGATCCTCGGATCAACCGTACCACATGACCAACGGCGAACAGGAGGGAACAGCGTCAGAAGAGGCGTTCGCGTTGCTCGGCCACGAGATCAGACTCGCCATTCTGCGTGCGTTCTTCGACAGGTACACACCAGTCGATCCGGATTCACTCTCAGAGGTGCGAGAGCAGCGTACGCTCTCGTACGCGGAGCTGATGACGGCAACGGATATGGAAGATAGCGGTAAATTCAACTATCACCTGGAGAAACTCCGGGGTGTCTACGTGGAAGAGGTTGAGGGCGGGTACGTCCCGACTGCGAGCGCTATCGCGCTCTACGAGGCCGTCATGGCGAACCGACCGACAGAGTCGGTACCGGTCGAGTTCGAGATCGACGAGTCATGTCCGAACTGTGCGTCCGGACTGCGAGGGCAGTACGAACAGGAGTTCCTCACTGTCGAGTGCCCCTCGTGTGATCTGTTCTGGGGACTGACCTACCGGTTTCCGAAGAACGGGCTCGCCGTTCGCGAGGGTGACGGCGTCTACGAAGCACTCTACGACCGGATGATGCATCACGTTGGGCTGGCCCGGACGGGGCAGTGTCCGTCGTGTGCCGGCATCACCAGTCTGACAGTCCCGCGCGAACGACTCGACGAGGAATCGACACCGACTGCGGAGATGACATGTGAGACGTGTTCGTGGTTCGTCACCGTGGATATCGTCAGCGCACTCCAGTTCGAACCACAAGTGACGAACGCGTTGCTCGAACTGGGAATCCCGATCAGTGAATCGAGTAGTATGCGAGCAACGGAGCAAGTACTCCCAGACGTAACCGGTCGAGTCGGTTCTGATGACCCATCCCACGCCACGATACGCATCACATACGACAACGCTGTCGCTGAGATCGCTGTCGACGATCAGCTTGGTATCTGTTCTGTGAGCGTTACTTGACGTTCTCCACGGCCTGGCCGCGGGTGCTTGCCACCTTCTCTGAGCCATTCCGAGTGAAAAGATTTCGGGCCTGTTGCTGGCTCAGAACAAGAGCATAGCTGTCAATGCCATGGGAGGGCGCACTTCCAGTATGAGAGTGTTCAGTCGCCTCAAAATCGGATTCGGGATGGCACGCCGGAGCGGCCGCGTGCTCAGAGCCCATCCGAAACTGTTGGTGTTCCCGCTCATCGGCGGGATCTCCGGTATCGCGTTCATCGTAACACTGTTCGGGAGCCTGCTCCTCACGGACTCCGTTCAGGATTCCGGGGTGGTACTGTACGGCGCATTATTCGTCGCCTATCTCGTCGAGACGTTTGTCGCGTCGTTTTTTACAGCGGCCCTCGTCGCAGCGACTCGGACTGTCTTCCAGGGCGAGGAGCCGTCGATCCGTGGCGCGCTCGCCGCCGCCTGGCAGCGGAAACTACCGCTGTTAGCCTGGTCGGTGGTCGCCGCGGTCGTCGGCGTGATCATCCGCATCATCGAATCAGAGGACAACCTCGTGGCGCAGATCCTCGCCGGCGTCTTCGCGGTGGCGTGGAGCGTGATGACCTACTTCGTCGTCCCCGTCATCGTCTTCCGTGACCCGTCTCTCACGGAGATGTTCTCGGAGAGCGCTACCACGTTCAAAAACACGTGGGGAGAGTCCATCGGCGCGATGGCAACGATCGACGTCTTCTCGTTCCTGCTGGCGCTCGCCGGCCTCGGGCTCGGGGCCCTCACGTTCGTCGTGACCGCTGGAACGGGGATCCAACTGCTGGCGGCGGTAGTGATCGGTGGCTCCGGATTCGTCTTCGGCCTGCTGGTCGGGAAAGCGCTCAGTGGTGTCGCCAAGACGGCGTTGTACGTCTACGCGACCGAGCGCACCGCACCGGAGTTCTTCGACGACATGGACTTCGGTGCGTTCGGCGGTAACACGTCGGCGTCCACTCGCGGGATCGGAGATCGGTTCGGCGGTTCCGGAGGCGGGCGAATCTAACGACCGATTCCACTGAATGAGAGCCTCGTAGATACGATGTCCTGGCTAACTCGCATACCCACAGACATCCGGCGGGCGACGAAAATCACCCGTGCAGAGTGGACACGCCACCGTCGTGAATTCGGAACCCCGTTGACGGGACAGCCTGTCTTACTCGTCGCCCTCCTCGGAATCGCCAGCGGGCTCGGATGGCTCGGATATTCACTGGGACGTGACATCACCGCGGGACAGCCGTTTCCGGATGACCTGTTGGGTCTCGCTGTGAGCGGCGCGTTCCTGTGGATGGTCTGGCGCAGCTCGAAGTACACACACGTTCGATTCGAGCGGCTGAACCCGGACCTGCTGTTGACGACTGTCCCCGCCAGAACGGCTTCTCTCGGTCTGCTGGGATTCGTCTACACACGCCTGCTCGCCACGCTCGCCGTGCCGACGTTCGGAATCGTCGTCGGGACCGCCGTCGGACTCCGATCGCCGACAGTCGTGCTCACGCTCACCCTCGCGATAGCGTGCATGGCTGTGTTCGCAGCGACACTCGGGACCACCAGCAGACTCGCAGCCCGCCTCGTCGCTCTCCGACTCGTCCGAGCACGATACTACAGAGACCTCCTCGTCGTGTTCGGCTGGATCCCGCTCGTGATCGGAGCGATGCTCCTGCAGGAACTGTCGCTGTCGGTCGCTCCGTTGACCGGACTCTTCGGTGCGTCGCCGCTGGCGTGGTTCGTGGACGTGGCGTTCGTCGGAATTCTCGACGATTCGGTCGGTTCGACCCGTCACACTCTGGGTGCGTTCGCTCTCCTCGGCACCGCAATACCGGTCTTCGCGGCCGCGACGACGACGCTTGCTCGCCGCGTCTGGGAGCGTGATTCCGCCAGTTCGACAGGGGCTGGTGGGTCACATTCACTGCTCAAAACAGGGGTGGTAGAGCGAGTCGTCGGTGAACGCGTCCCGCGTGCCACGTACACCGTCGCTCGGGAGCGATGGCTGATAGAACGGCGGGTTCCACGGGGGCTCCTGTCCACGGGGTATGCGCTCCTGTTTATGGGCGCCGTTGGATTTCCGCTGGTCGCCCTCGCCGGTGGGAAGACCGTGCTACTGGTGTATTTCGCGGTCACGCTCGGCCTCGTTACTGGTGTCGCCTTCGGCTCGGATCCGATCGGGACCGAATATCGCGCATTGCCCATGCTGTTCACGTCAGTTACCGGGCGACAGTTCGTCGGCGGATTGCTCCTCGCTGCAACAGTGGTCGGTGTCCCGCTTGTCGCCCTCGCCATCGTCCCGCTCGGGATCGTCGGCTCCGTTGGGGTCGCACGGACGTTCCTGACCGTGTTCCTCGGCAGTGCCATCTGTGCGTGTACCGCCTCTGTCGCAACCATGGTCGGACTGGGCGTCGAACGGGTAGAATACGCTCCAGTTCCCTTTTTCTTCACGGACACCCCGATTTACGGGGAACTGGGCGCGACGGCGTTCCTCCGTCACGGACTGGTTCTCGCCCTCGCGGCGCTCGCCAGTGTCCCGGCCTTCGTGGGGACCGCTCGACCCGTCTCCGAGCGCATCGCGGCTCTCGGGGTGTCGACCGCCGGCATCCAGCTCGGGTCACTTCTCCTCGCGCTCGTACTCACCGTAGCCACCACGAGAACCGCCGCAAGGATTGCAGTACGGCGGTTTAGAGACTATCAGCTCGGGTGATTTCCGCAATGACAAACAACGCTAACGACACGCTGGAATCGAACGAACAAAAAGCCACTACCGGAGCGGATACGCAACCCGCGATCAATACGGACAGCCTGACGAAGACGTACAGCGAGACAACGGCCGTCGACGGCCTCGATCTCACCGTCGAACGGGGAGCAGTGTACGGGTTTCTCGGCCCGAACGGGGCAGGAAAAACGACGACAATCCGGATGCTGACGGGGTTACTGCCACCGACCAGTGGCACCGGACGTGTCGCGGGGACATCGATCACTGACCGCGAGGCACTCATCAAACACATCGGATACCTGCCCGAATCACCGCCGATCCACGAGGAATTCACTGCCCGCGAACAACTCGAATACCACGGCGGGCTCCGGAACATGACTCCAGCTGCCATCAACGATCGGATCGAGACACTCCTTGCCCGATTCGAATTGGCCGGTGTTGCCGACGAACGGATCGCCACGTACTCGAAAGGGATGCGACAGAAGACCGGACTGATCCAGGCGATCATGCACGACCCCGACGTGGTCTTTCTCGACGAACCGACGTCAGGGCTCGATCCGCGCGCCGCCCGAACAGTCCGTGAGACCATCACGAACCTGGCTGCGGCGGACACCACCGTGTTCCTCTCGACGCATCTCCTCCCCGTCGTCGAGGAGATCGCGACCAACGTCGGCATCCTCTCCGATGGCGACCTCGTCGCGGACGGTCCACCCGGCGAACTCACAGCATACGGAGAGATCGATGGAGAACGCACGCTCGAAGAGGTTTTCCTCGAGGTCACGACCGAAGACGAACACCCTGCGGATGAATCCCCCCACAGTAAGTGATGACGGTGCTTCGAACTGCCCTTCTCGATTGGCATCTGAGCCGGGCGACCAGAGTTATCGTGAGCGGTATCACACTCTTCCTCGCGTTTCATTTCACCGAGGGGTTCTTGACGGGACTCGGGGTTGCAGTTGTACTGGCTATAGTCCTCGATACCCCGTGGTGGCTGTACAACCGCTGTGCGAACGCCAATGACGAGTGAACAGGAACTAGCAGTACTTCCGAGGTTCAATCGCCGATCAGCGTGATTTGACGGGCAGATTTACAGTAATATATCTCAAATATACGGTAATTTGTATTCATAGAGTGTCACTTTTCCAGCTGATCTGCGAGAATCTGCGCCAACTCGGCTTCGTTTCGTTCGAGTGCGATCGTCGAGGCCGTCTCAACAGCGTCGGCGAGGCTGTCACAGCCATATTCGGCCATCACAACCGTGAGTTGCTCGATCACATCCTCCGAGACGGTGATGGTACTGTATCCATCTGGTGGCATGGGTAGAAATTACTGTATCAAACCAAAAAATTACCGTAACCCTTCTCCGATTTTGGCACCGATCTATCGCTAAACCTCGGAAGTACTGCTAGTGTCGCTTCAACTCGGAACGTAACCACTCGACGCGGTTCATCGCGCGCATGAACGAGAACGTTGACGGGACCAAACAAGTGACAGTCAAACACGAACACGCAGTGTCCGAACCGGTGAAACACGGTGTTACCAACGGGAGTGCCGAAACGACGCTGGTCGGACCGCCGCCGGACGAGGACCACGAGACGGTCCAGATGTTTGCGACCAATATCGGCGGCATCACTGTCTCGTTCGGCCGACATCTTCCGTTCGATCCGAACGACGCTCACTTCCCACCGAAGAATTGGCTATGGGACCGCCGATTCGGTCGGTGGGTCCAGCCGATTCTCCCTGAGACCGGCAGATCCGATGCACGGATTCAACGGCATTCGCAGCGCCACAGGTTCGGAGGATATGGAAAATACAAGCGAGAGAGGGGCGAAGACGGATAGTTCACGGCGGTGGCGAGGTCAGTATTCGACAGGATCGGTGCATG
>Ga0207718_100203_pt1 | contig 68047 bp, 72 predicted proteins | sample A23M2SouthBayCA_FD_187749 | JGI IMG/M metagenome (GOLD analysis project Ga0207718, IMG submission 187749) | Aerobic enrichment media microbial communities from Eden Landing Ponds, California, USA - A23 M2 (SPAdes) | ecosystem: Environmental > Aquatic > Marine > Unclassified | place: Emeryville...
GCAGTGAGCGAGGAGCGCAGCGACCCGCGGCGTCACGAGCGGGCCGAGGGCTTTCAGCCGTCAGTGTGAGTAGCGGTCGAAACCACTGCGAGCGAGCGGGCCGAGGGTTTTCAACTCTCACGAACGAGTGCGGTGCTGTCGAAGATGCGAGTTCGTTCCAAAACTCTCCGCACGAAACCAGCGTTACATCTACTCCCTGCACGTAACATGCGGCAGTGCCACGCTCTCATAGTGATTATTGTAGCGATTTACCGGTACGACCGCACGAAGACGTGCGGTCGATCCGGAACAGACCTACAATAATCACTATCAGGTCAAGGGTGCCCTGTCACCGAGAACCAGCAACGCCAGACCGACGAACCCGATCACCAGATACATCGGGTGTGCGAGGAGGAATCCCAGCAGCGTCGGGAGCGGGCCCGCCTCGCCCACGAACGAGGCCGCCGTCTCGGTCGCCGTCGGTGGGATCGAGAGCGGGAACTCCGTGGTCACGCTCGCCGCCGAGACACCGGTCGACCCCGCCAGCAAACTGGCGCCGATGATCCGGATGCTCTGGTCGTTCAACGCGGCGACGAACCGGCCACCGACCCCGTCTGCCATATCGATAGATCATCGCGGTGATCCCTCATAAAGGTCCGTCAGACACGGGAGGGGTCGTCGGGTCGGGGACGGCGACCGGCAGCTTCCCGGCATCGGCCCGGGGCGAACCGGTTCGGCGTGGGGGCAGTTCCTGCCGGCATCGCGGAGTCCCCGCCGTCGTGGCCGCTGTTGTGGGATTTATGGGGGTCCGGGTCGTCGGTGTGGACGACCCATGAACGACGACTGGGACCCCGAGACGGCAGCGCTACACGCGGGCCAGGAAGAGCCCGACCCCGCGACAGGCGCACGCGCACCGCCCATCTACCAGACGACGTCGTACGTCTTCGAGGACGCCGAGGACGCGGCCTCGCAGTTCGCCCTCGAGAAACCGGGCCACATCTACTCCCGGCTGATGAACCCGACAAACGGCGTGCTCGAAGAGCGCATCGCCGCGCTCGAAGGCGGCGTCGCAGCCGTCGCCACCGCCTCGGGGATGGCCGCGCTGAACCTCGCGACCTTCCTGCTCGCGGACGTCGGCGACAACGTCGTCACCGCCTCCTCGCTCTACGGTGGGACCTACACCTACTACACACACACCGCCCCCCGCCAGGGGGTCGAAGCGCGCTTCGTCGACACCCTCGATTACGACGGCTACGCCGAGGCCATCGACGACGACACCGCCTACGTCCACCTCGAAACCATCGGCAACCCCGCCCTCGTGACGCCCGATATCGAGCGCATCGCGGACATCGCTCACGACCACGACGTCCCGCTGTTCGTCGACAACACGTTCGCGACGCCGATGCTCTGTCGCCCCCTCGACCACGGCGCGGACCTGGTCTGGGAGTCCACCACGAAGTGGATCCACGGCCACGGGACGACCATCGGGGGCGTCCTCGTCGACGGGGGTTCGTTCCCCTGGGAGGAGAACGCCGAGAAGTACCCCGAGATCGCCCAGTCCAATCCCGCCTATCACGGCGTCAACTTCGCCGAGCGCTTCGGCGCGGCCGCCTTTACCTACGCCGCGGTCGCTCGCGGTCTGCGTGACCTGGGCAACCAGCAGGCCCCCTTCGATTCGTGGCAGACCATCCAGGGGCTCGAATCGCTCCCGCGGCGGATGCCCCGGCACTGCGAGAACGCCATGGCCGTCGCCGAACACCTCGAAGACCACCCCGAGGTCTCGTGGGTCTCCTACCCCGGTCTGGAGAGCCACGAGACCCACGAGGCGGCCAGCGAGTACTTAGACGGCGGCTACGGTGGCATGATCACCTTCGGACTCGGTGCCGGCTACGACGCCGCCCGCGACACCGTCGAGTCGACGGAGATCGCGAGCCTGCTCGCCAACGTCGGCGACGCGAAGACGCTGATCATCCACCCCGCATCGACGACCCACCAGCAGTTGAGCGACGACGAGAAAGCGGCCGCCGGCGTCTCCGACGACATGGTTCGCCTCTCCGTCGGCCTGGAATCGGTCGACGACATCGTCGCGGACCTGGACCAGGCCATCGAGAGCGCGACGCAGTGAGGTGAGTCGAACGGCCGGTATCCGAACCGTTACCGAACGGGTTCGATTTTCTCTTGCCGGGAACGCGCACCCTTTTTTAAGTGTATGGTCGGCGTATCTACAGGTGTAGGGGTGAGCGACAATGTCAACCCAACGGCGAATGCTGGAGGCCGACCTGCTCGGCCGCGAAACGGACTTCGAGTACTCAGAGACCTGGATCGGGTACGCGCTGCTCGGGTTGCGTGTCGTCATCGCCTGGGTGTTCCTCCAGGCGGGCCTGGACAAGCTGTTGCAAGGTGACTGGACGGCCGCGGGCTATCTGGAGAACGCCATCCCCGCGGGCAACCCGTTCGGCTTCTGGGACGCGTTGGCGACCATGCCGCTCGTCGACCCGCTCGTCATGTGGGGACAGGTCCTGATCGGGCTCGCGCTCCTGTTCGGTGTCGCCGTGCGCTTCGCGGCGTTCATGGGGGCGCTCCAGATGATCCTGTTCTGGATGTCCCACCTCTCGGGCGGGCTCATGGCCGGCTTCCCGATCGAGCACGGCTGGGTCGTCAGCAGCCACATCGTCTACGCACTCCTGCTGTTCGGGCTCGGCGCCATCGGTGTCGGCCGGATCCTCGGCGTCGACAGCTACATCGAAGACATGTCGTTCGTCCAGGACAACGGCTGGCTGCGGCTGTTCCTGGGCTAAATCTCGGACATCTCTTTTCTCAGGTACCCACACGGTCGGAAGCGACTGCTCTCTCAGCACGTCGAGGCGACCACGTAGTACGTTTCGCCGTCGTGGCTCACGAGTACCGGCGACCCCCAGACTTCGGGAAGCGTCTCCAGTTCGGCGGTGTCGCTGCGCGCGCGGTCGAACTCCGACTGGCGCGCCGAACTGAGGTTCTCGTAGTCGACGGCGCGGTCGATGCGGTCGCGGTGGCTGTCTGTCGCCGGTTCGGCGTGAAGGAGGTACGGACAGTCGTAAGGGTTCGTTCTGACGGCGGTTCCGGTGAGTGTCCCGTCGTGTGGCGTCGGGGTACCGGCCGGTGTGTCGGTTCCGGCGGGGTCGGTCGGTGTGTCGCTCGGCGTTTCAGTCGGCGTGTTCGTCGGCGTCTGGGTCGGGGTCCCGGTGGCGGCAGCTGGATCCCCGGCGAGACATCCGGCGGTGCCGACCAGGAGGGCGAGGAGTACGAGGGCGACGTTCCGTTTCACGCGTCGACGGACGACTGGCCCCACAAAGGGCTTTCAGGTCGAACAAACGCTCGTTCGAGGCTCGTTCTCGTGGAATTCGGGCAGATCCGACAGAAATCCGTTGCTCAGTCCAGTACGTCCTCGGATTCCAGCACCTCGCCGAGTTCGACCATCGAGTCGACGATGGTGTCACAGGAGGGTGCGACGGCCGGTTTCGGGTCGAACCCCACGGCGAGGCCGGCGACTTCGAGCATCGGGAGGTCGTTGGCGCCGTCGCCGACTGCGACCGTGTCGGCCATGTCCTCGCCGACGGCGGCTGCGAGTACCTCCAGCGCGTCGTCTTTCGTCCCCTCGATGAGCGGTCCCTCGACCTCGCCCGTGAGCGCGTCGTCCGCGACGGGGAGGCGATTGGCGACGATGGCGTCGACTTCGACACCCTCGTGTTCGAGTGCACGGGCGACACCGCGTTCGAACCCGCCGGTGAGGATGGCGACGTAGACGCCCGCCTCGCGCAGGTCCGCGATGACGTCGGCGGCGCCAGCTCGCAGTTCGACCTGGTCGAAGGCCGCCTGTGCCTCCGCGTCGGGGAGGTCCTCCAGCAGCGCGCACCGCTGGCGGAGGCTCTGGGCGTACTCGATCTCGTTGTTCATGGCGCGCTCGGTGATGTCGGCCATGTCCGCGGCCGTGCCGTTCCGTTCGCCCAGCAGGACGGTCATCTCGGAGTCCGAGAGCGTCCCGTCGAAGTCGAAAGCCACTAGCATGGTCGCTCGTTCGGGGATGGGGGTGACAAACCTCCCGGTTTCCGGGCCGGGTCGTTCCCCGGAATCGGCCTCCTGGTGGTCGTGCGACTGCCGGACCGTGCCATGGCAGAAGACCTACCACGTGGGCGGCGGTCGGTCAGTCCATGGTTTCGGATGCACTCGACTCGTTTACGTACGCGTTCGACGAGAACCTGCTCGTCCTGTACCTGGCGGTCTTGGTCGGACAGGCCTTCCGGTGGGTGCCGGGACAGGTACCGCTCCCGATCCACAACGGCCTCCTTCGGAGTCTCTTCGCCCTCCCCTTTCGCCTCGCGGGACTCGTCCTCGTCGTCGGCGGCGTCGTCGGGATCCTCCACTACGTGGTGAGCGACGTGACGGGAACTGCCGGCGAGTCCACCTGATCGCCCCGAACCAGCCGGCTCGTCCGGTCCCCGCCGGGACGCTCGTGCAGTCCCTGACCCCGACCGACGCTTCCCGGCGTTGTTCACTCCAAGCAAACAGCTCCGTCTTCACCTCGCGTCTTCTACGTACTTTCGGTGGGCACTCCGATCTGACTCCCGCTCGGTGAGTTCAGTTACCGATCGATCCTCGAAACAGTAAGTAAAATTAGCAATAACTTAACGGATATATTATATAGACAGAAATAGTTAATTCAGGATTCAAAAACGTGGTGAGTAGCGGTCCGGTCCGTCACCACGAGGGGTGTTGCGGACGACGATGGCGACGTGGCCCTCTCCCGGGGAGTTCCACGTCCTGTCCCGGACGTTCGGAGGGCGTTCGAACTCGGGGTTCGGAACTCGTTCGCTCGATCCGTGAACGGGGACCACGCTATCGCTCGAAGGCCGGACCGCGTGTATTCCCACGAGATCGCCCGGGAACCGTGAGAGAGTAGGTCACGTCGCGACGCGGACCCGGTGTTCCAGCGGGTGACCCAGCGGAGACACCAGTAGTGCCCGAAGACACTCACGACAGTCCGCCTGCGTCTATTTTCGACCCGAAATAGTGCCGTCGATCACTGCCAGTATCGGTCAGTGCGGCCGATATCTCGCCCTCAGCGTCGCTGGGCCGGGAAATCCGCTGTGGAACTCCGCGAGTCTCCGACGACGCTGTTCTCGCCCGTGAACGAACCCCGTGACAGCTCCCGTCGGCGGTGAGAGGACCTGGAACCGACTGCAGGTCCCACGGACGGGGGTGCGTGGCCTCTACCTACCACTTCTTTTATGATTGGGCATATAATAAGAAAATATATGAATATAATAACATAATTATGTCAATAGCACAGGTGGGTGTTCTCCTTGCGGACGGAGGATCCGTCGGTGTCCGTCACGGCAAGGGAACAATCAGATAACAAGTATTACTCTGTAATTTACTGTCGAGTGGCTCGCTGGATCGTCCGGTCGAGTACCATTACGATAGTAGTGATGTAATTTCCGTCTCTGGAGGGGAGTTCGGTGTCAGGGTTGCTGTCCACTGATAGCGAACGAAATATCGGGCTGGCTCAGTAGTGTTTGGACTTCAGGTGGATCACGTTGACGGCCTGCTGGAGGGCGTCGACGAGTTCGTCGTCTTCGTTTTTCTCCGTGACGCGGTGTTTCGGGCCGCTGATCCCGATTGCGGTCGGGGCGTCCAGACTGTCGTCGTACTCGAGTGCCATGGCGATGGTCTTGATCCCTTCGCGGTGTTCGGCGTCGCCGACTGCGTATCCTCGTTCGCCGATCCGTTCGAGTTCCGTGGAGAGTGTCTCGCGGTCGGTGATCGTCTGTTCGGCCGCTCCCGGCAACCCGTGACGATCGACGATGGCGTCGACCCGGTCTCCGGGGAGCTGTTCGAGCAACGCTTTGCCGAGGGCCGTCCAGTGCATCTTGGTTCTGTGTCCCAGCGGGGAGTTGTCGAATACCCCGTCCGCAGGCTGTGAGGAGTAGGCGAGGACGCGCTCTCCGTTCTCCTCGATCCCGAGGTGTGTAACCTCACCCACATCGGCAGCGAGTGCGTCGAGTTCCGGCCTGGCGGCCTGGAACACGTCCAGCCGGTGTCGGGTCTCTCCGCCGACTTCGAGGAACTTGAGCCCGGGTCGGTATTCTTCGCCGTCGTTCGTCAGGTATCCCTCCTCCTCCAGGGTTTTGAGGTGGACGTGGACGGTGCTCTTTGCCATCCCGAGTTCGTCTGCCAACTCCGAGACGCCAGCTGCGCCCGAAGCGCGGAGTTCGTCGACGATCGTGAACATGGTCTGGGTCGATTTGACGCGCTTGGGCGACGTCCCGTTGTCCGGTTCCCCCGTCATGGCTGGTCCTCGATTTCTTTCATGGGTCTCCTTCGAACCAGCCACGTAAATTCCTGTCCACTAATGGTGTACGGTCTCCGGTAATCCCTCATTACGCAGAGAGTGAAGATATTGCGTCCACTATCGGTGGACGATGCGTGCGATCGGTCTGAGAGTGGCTGTATCACCGTCGGAATCGCCGTTTCGGACCGAAACGCTCGACTGGCGGTGTGGTCGTCGAGTGTCCCCGGATGGGTGGTCTATTCAGGGGGACGCCGCTGGGACAGGCTACGTGCCGACACAGGGGGCCCTCGAGCGGTGATCTCGGAGGTGTCCGTTTGTCGCTCGCTCTGGCCGTGCTCGTCTCGGGGACGTCCGGAGCTGCGGGGCAAACGTGCCCACCCGGCGGTAGTTCAGTCCGGCCGTAATCGCTCGCGTCACTGGACGAGGGCTCGCACCTGGTCGCGTTTGACCAGTGCGAATCCGACTACGATGACGACGAAGCCGACGACGCTCACCGGGTCGAGCCCTTCTTTGAGGACGAGCCAGCCGGCGATCGCCGCGACGATCGGCTGGAGGTAGTTCACCAGACTCACCTCGAAGGCACCGACACGCCGCAGGAGAGTGAAGAATATCATGTACCCCATCACGTTGACCAGCAGGGCCAGGTAGACGACGGCCAGCACGCCCGGGACCGTCACCGACAGGTCGACGTAGGACTCCCCGATCACGACCAGGCTCACGAGGTGGAGTGCCACGCCGCCAGGCGGGATCGCCCACGCGAGCAACACGGGTGTCGAAGCTGGGGGGTCGAACCGTTGGACGAGCACGCCGCCCAGCGCGTTGCTGGCGGCGGCTGTGAGTATCAGGAGTCGGCTGACGTCGCCGGTCGCGATGGCTTCCGGTGTGGGCTGGACGATGAACCCGACGCCGACGAGTCCGACGAGCAACCCGACGACCTCGACGGCGGCGAAGCGCCGGTCGGGGACGAGCAGTCGCGCCAGTAGCGCGGTCATCAGGGGGATGAAACTCAGAATGATCGCGCCGACGGCGGTGGGCGCCTCTCGCTGGCCGATAAAAAAGAAGGCGTTGTAGATCGTGACGGTGAACAGGGAGATGGCACCGACGGCGAACCACCCCTGGCGCGTGGTGGGGCGCCACTCGTCTCGGCGGAGGACCACGTACGCGAATAGTCCGATAGCCGTCACGTCGAAACACAGGGCCGCGTACAACACTGTTGGGAAGTACGACTGTCCCACTTTGACCACGACGAACCCGGAGCCCCACACGACACTCAGCAGGACGAACAGCACGACGTCTCTCGGTGAGTCCATCGTCAGCGGGACTCTCGACGACGCACACAATAACGTACCGATCGACGAACGCCGTACCACGCTCTGTCGACGGTCGCCCCTCCCGTGTCCGATATTTTCGGACAGCGGATCGCGGTGTCGGTCTGATCGACCGACTCTGTCGTCCCTGCACGTGGCAGAAACAGTGAAGAACCGTGTATATTGGGTACAGAGAAGCGCGTGTATCGGGTACACATGATACGGGCCCGTGTTATATATGTCAGAACGTACGTTCCTCAAGTATAGTCCCGATCTATTTATGATGCAATAGAGTCGACAGTGGGGGCTTTCCGTCCGAGGATGCCGGATGTATCGCTTCCCCCGCGCCGGGACCAGCAAGCCGGTTCGGAAGACGTCTCAGCCGGTTCGGAGCGTCGACGGCGGGAAACGCTCCCGGGGTCGGGTGGTTAGCCGACAGTTCGGTCGACGCCGCTGCGAAACTTTTATACAGCAAACCGCGGAACGTGAGAGGTAGTTATGGGATCGCTTCGCATGGAGCACGTCACGAAGCGCTACGACGATGTCGTGGCGGTCGACGACATGAACCTCGACATCGAGGACAGCGAGTTCATCTGTCTGGTCGGCCCCTCGGGGTGTGGCAAGTCGACGACACTCGAGATGATCGGCGGGCTCACCACGCCGTCGGAAGGGCACGTCTACATCGGAGACCGGGAAGTGACGGACCTGCCGCCCAAAGACCGGGGGCTGGCGATGGTGTTCCAGAACATCGCGCTGTTCCCGCACATGGACGTCTACGACAACATCAGCTACGGGCTCAGACTCCGGAACTTCCCGGACGACGAGATAGACGAGCGGGTCGACGAGGCGGCGGAGATCCTCCAGCTGCAGGGGATGCTCGACCGGATGCCGAGTGAGCTCTCGGGCGGGCAGCGCCAGCGCGTCGCGATCGGCCGGGCGATCGTCCGGGACCCCGACGTCTTCCTGATGGACGAACCGCTGGCGAACCTCGACGCGAAGCTGCGGGTCCACATGCGGACGGAACTCCAGCGACTCCAGCGTCAACTGGACGTGACGACGATCTACGTCACCCACGACCAGGAGGAGGCGATGACGATGTCCGACCGCATCGCGGTCATCAACCAGGGTGAGCTCCAGCAGATCGCTCCGCCGCTGACGTGTTACAACGAGCCGGCTAACCTCTTCGTCGCCGGGTTCATCGGCTCACCGTCGATGAACTTCTTCGAGGGCCGGGTCGACGGGACTACTCTCGCGTTCGACTCGTTCGATATCGATATCTCGAACGTGGACATTCCCGACGGCATGACGAACGTCACGCTGGGTGTGCGCCAGGAGGACGTCTATCCGGTCGACCAGGCCGATTCGCTGGCGGCCGCCTCGGAGGCGATCACCGCGACCGTCGACGTGCTCGAACCGATCGGTGAACAGATCTTCGTCTACCTCGACACGGGGGTCGAGATGGCGGACGTCGGCGTCGAGACCGAGGACGACGACGTCGGTGCCGACGTCGACTCGCTGTTGATGGGCGTCGAGCCGGACTATCAACTCGCCGAGGGCGACGAGATCGAGGTGGTGTTCGACCGCTCGAAGCTCCACCTCTTCGACACCGCCACCGGCGAGGCGATCGCCCACGACACGACGGCGAAACAGGTCGTCGACGAACCACAGTGAGTCTGGTGTCTCTCGATGTGCGCAGCTGACTCTGGCGTGGCCCGGGCGGTTTCGCGACTCCGGCGAGATGCCTACACCGGGGCCGACCGGTGCTGGCCGTGTACCCTCTTGAACGCCGGGTTGCTCGCGGTCGCCGCAGCGGTCGGCGGACGAGCGTTCGGCGCGGTGGTCGGCGTGGTAGTGGTGCTACTCGGCGTCGCCGCGATCTGGCTCCGGGGCTATCTCGTCCCGTACACACCCCGGATCACGGCCCGCCTGCTCCCGCTGGTCCCGGGCGACCGGTTTACACACTCGACGCCGCCGGTACGACCGCCGCAACACGATGGCGGTGCGGGTCGTGACGGAGGTGCAGGTCGTGACGGACGCGTGAGCCGTGGCCGAGACACCAGTCACGGGGGAGACGCCGGTCACGAGAGCGTTACTGACGGAGGGACTGCAGGGATCGGAGTCGTCGAGGACCTCCTCGGTGCAGGCGTTCTCGTGGCCGACGGCGAGGGCCTGTCGCTCGACCCGGACTTTCGCGACGCGTGGCAGGACGCGATCGAGACCAGCCGAGCCGAGGAACCCGACCCGGACGCGCTCGCGGACGCTCTGGCGGACTCGATCCCCTGGGTCGCCGAGGCGTCGGTCGTCACCGACGACGGCCGTCACTGGGTCCGACTCACCGACGAGGCCGACAGCATCGCGAACGAGACGTGGCTGTCGGTGCCCGCTGCCATCGCCGACCTGACTGCGGTCCGGACGCTCGCCGACCGGACGACGCTCAGGCCGCGCCAGCTGACGCTGGCGGCACCGTCGCTCCGGCAGTTCCTGGAACAGTGTCCGGCCTGTGGCGGTCCGCTCGAAGTCACGTCGCCACAGGCCTGCTGCGGGAGTCCCCGGTACGTCGCCGAGGGGATCGACGCACTCCTCGCCTGTCCCGCCTGCGACGAACTCGTCACCACCTTCGAGGGCGACCCCGACGGGGAGTGACCCCACCCGACTCCCGTTCCGGTTCGGTCGCGTCCCTGGCTCTTCGTCCTGTTCGGTCGCGACTCCCCACGCTGTTCCGTCGCGTCCGCCACCGTGTGCGGGGACTGTCCAGGTTGTCACGCCCCGACCCGGCTCGCTACGGTCTAGTGCTGCGGGGAGTGGACTGCTGTGATCCACTTTCGAGACACCCGTCGGATCCGATCACGGTCGTGGGAGGATCCCCGTGTGATTCGGGCGACCCCCTCGGCGTGGTACGGATCCGGGCGACCGATATGCGAAACCATTATATATTGTGGCGACCAGCCATGCATGTGTGTCTTTCACATGACCGATGAGAGTACTTCCAGTGGCCGTTCGATCGACCGACGCCGGTTCGTGCAAGCAGTGGGTGCGACGGGCGTCGCAGCCGGTTTAGCCGGCTGTTCGGGGAACGGCGACGGTGGCGACGGCGGTGACGGCGGTGACGGCGGCGATGGTGGCGGTGGCGACGGGTCCACCGGCACGGCAACGAGTGGCGGCGACGGAGGCTCGGGTAGCGGAACGACCGTCGAGATGATCGCCCACGACGAGTGGGCGAACGAACAGGAGACGGTCAACGAGCTCCTCCACGAGAACGGGATGTCCGAGGACATCACCATCGAGATGAACACCGTCGGTCAGACGACCGACGACCAGCAGGCCCAGTACCGGCAGTGGCTCTCGGCGGGCCGGACGACGCCGGACATCATGATCTTCGACAGCGGGTGGACGATCCCGTTCCTCGTCCGTGACCAGCTGCTCAACCTGGAGGAGGCGCTGCCGCAGGACCTGCTCGACCGGGTCCACAACGATTACTTCGAGGCGAGCGTCAACTCCGCGACCGGGCCCAACGGGGACCTCTACGCGTTCCCGATCTATCCGGACTTCCCGACGATCCAGTACCGCAAGGACCTCGTCCAGGACGCCGGGTACGACTGGGAGCAGTACGCGACCGACCCGATGACCTGGGAGCAGTTCTCCGTCGAGCTCAAGGACGTCTACGAGCAGTCCGACGTCGAGTACGGGTTCAACACCCAGCACGTCGCCGCCGAACAGCTCTCGTGTTGCGTGTTCAACGAGTACCTCACCTCCTACGGCGGTGCCTTCTTCGGCAACCCGGAGGAGAACCTCTATCAGAACATCGGCGAACGGCCGGTCACGGTCAACGAGGAACCGGTCGTCAAGTCCCTGGAGATGGCGCGGACGCTCGTCCACGGTAACGACGCGGACCACACGCTGGACAACATCGCCGGTAACATCTCGCCCGAGGCGGTGGCCCAGTGGGACGTTGAGGGCGCCCGTGCACCGTTCACGAGCGGGAACGCGGTCGCGCTACGCAACTGGCCGTACTCGATCGCCATCAGCGGCACAGAGGAGAACCTCGGCGACAACCAGGGGGTCATGCCGATGCCCTACGGCGTCCCGGAGGGCGAGGGCAACTACGCCGGCACCGGCGGGTCGACCGCGGCGCTGGGCGGCTGGCACGTCGGTGTCAACCCCAACTCCGAGAAAGTCGACGCGGTCATCGAGATGCTGCAGGCGATGCAGACCGACGAGTTCCAGAAGGCAAACTTCGGGCTCGTCGGTTGGATGCCGCCGGTCCCGGAAGTGCTGGCCGACTCGACGGACGTCGAGGTCATGGGCGACCACGTCGATACGCTGGCCTACGCCGGCCAGCACTCGATCGCGCGACCGGTGACCGTCCTCTGGCCACAGGAAGCAGACGCCATCGAGCAGTCCGCCAACGCGGCGCTTCAGAGCGGGGGCAACCCGACCCAGGAGATGGACAACCTGGCGGACCGCCTCACCGCCATCGAGAACGACTTCGAGGGCTGATATGGCCACGGAAACGGACGCAGGGACCGCTCGCTCCCCGATCAGGGTCGACCTCGCGCTGTTGAACCGGCTGGAGCGACTCAGCGACACGCAGTTCGTCTACCTGATGTTGACCCCGGTGTTGGTTCTCCTCGGGTCGATGGCCATCTGGCCGCTCATCGACACGTTCGGGATGTCCCTGCACGCGGACAACATCATCAGCTCGGACGCCACCGGCGAGTTCGTCGGTTTCGAGAACTACGTCCAGATGCTCACCGGCCAGGCCAACGCCCTGCTGCCGCGCCCGTTCCTCGACCTCTCGGCGCCGTTGACCAGCGCCGTCACCGTGACGCTGATCTTCACCGCCATCGCCGTCGGTTTCGAGACGATCCTCGGGCTGGGGATGGCGCTGGTCCTCGACAAGAGCTTCCGGGGCCGACGCTGGGTCCGGGTCGCGCTCATCCTCCCGTGGGCGGTCCCCATCGTCATCCAGGGGATGATCTACTATCTGATCTTCACCCCGGGTGTCGGCTTCGCCGTCGACCCGCTCCAGAGCCTCGGACTCATCTCCGGGGCGCCGCTTGCCGACTCGTGGTCGTCACTGCTCATCGTGATCGTCTCGGACATCTGGAAGCAGTCGGCGTTCATGGCGCTGTTGATCCTCGCGGGACTCCAGAGCATCGACCGTGACCTCTACAACGTCGCCAAGGTCACCGGCGCCACGAAACTCCAGGAGTTCCGGACGATCACCTTCCCGCTCGTGTTGCCGACGCTGCTGATCGCCCTGCTGTTCCGGACGATCGCGGCACTGAAAGTGTACGGGACGGTCGTGACGATCGCCAACTGCAACACGCTGCCGACGCTGACGTGTCTGGTCGTGACCACCTGGAACGCCAACCGGTACGCCTCCGCGGCGACCATCGCGTTCATCATGGCCGCGGTCATCGCCATCGCGCTGATCGGCTACCTCTGGAAGCTCAGGGACCTCGAGTACGGGGGGCTCTGAGATGGCGGAATCCACCGGCCAGGCGACGGTCGACTCCGAACCCTCGAACGCGGTCGAGGGGCTCGCCCGGCGGATGATCCAGAAACCGCAGTCGGTCTACCAGGCGCTGTTCTACGTCGCGACGGGCTTTTTCCTGCTGATGTCGCTGTTCCCGTTCTACTGGCTGATGGTGCTCTCGTTGACGCCCCAGCAGGACATCTCCGGGATGGGCGCGTTCCTCCCGAACGGGTTCAACCCCGGGGTGTACCTGACCGTCTTCGAGACGGTCCCGTTCCACCTGTTCATCTTCAACAGCGTCATCATCGCGGCGCTGACGACGGTGGTCGTGTTGCTGATCGGCAGCATCGGCGGGTACGTCTTCGGGCGCTACGAGTTCCCCGGACGCACCCCGCTGATGCTGGGCGTGCTCGTCATCTCGTATTTCCCGCCGGCGGCGTTCCTGATCCCGCTGTTCCAGCTGTTCACGTCGAACGTGGACATCTTCGGGCTCGCCTTCGACTACCCGCAGATCTACAACACGCCGGGGGCGGTGGTGTTGCCGCTCTCGGCGCTGATCATGCCGCTTGTGATCTTCATCCTGGCGACGTTCTACGGGCAGATCCCGGACGGGCTCGAAGACGCCGCCCGGATCGAGGGGTCGACCCGCGTGGGCGCGCTGTTCAAGGTCATCATGCCGCTGTCGGCGCCCGGTGTCGCGACGGCGGGTATCCTCACCTTCATCATCACCTACAACGAGTTCTTCTTCTCGTTCCTGATGCTGGAGGGCAACCCCCAGGACTGGGGTGTCCTGCTCCACGGCGTCTTCCGCTTCCAGGGCACCCGCTCGCAGGCGTACAACCTGATGGCGGCGGCGAGCATCGTCGGGGTGGTCCCGATGGCTGCGCTGGTCGCACTCGCCCAGGACAAGATCGTCAGCGGGCTCACCCAGGGCGCGCTCAAAGAGTAGCGCCTCCGCCGACAGCTTTTTTTCTCGCTCTCTCCTCGTCAGCGATACGCATGTCCCACACGACAGCCGAACCCGCCTGTGTCCCGGACTCGTGGCGACGACGCTCGTCCGGTGACGTCGGGGGCGACGTGGCCGGGGGCCCCGGCGTGGGGGGGTCCCGATGAGCTCTCACGGCGTGATCACCTACTTCGCGTTCGGGACGCTCCTGTTTTTCTTCTGGGTCTACGGGATCGTCTCGTTCGTCTCCGACCTGCGACGCCAGGTCATCCCCTGGGTCCGCGCTCGCTGGTTCGACGGGGACGACGACGACCCGGAGGACGCCGCAACCGACCGACTCACCGAACTCTACGGCGACCCCGACGACGAGTGACGGTCGGCCGCCCCGACGACGAGTGGCAGCCAGCGACGACCGGTCCCGGCCCCGACCCCGACCCGACGCGTGAGCGCTGTCCACGGCAGCCACGAGTCCGTTCACTCCAGCTCAGGGGAAGAATTATAACCTATTGTTCGGAAGGGGGACTGTATGCAAGTCGGAGTGCTCACAGTCCTGCTCGGCGACCAGCCACTCGAAGACGCGGTCGAATACCTCGACAGTATCGGCGTGGAGGCGGTCGAGATCGCCTGCGGCGGGTACGTCGGCGACGCCCACCTCCCGACACAGGACGTCCTCGACGACGAGGACGCCCAGTCGGAACTGCTCGCGGTGCTCGACGACTACGACATGGATCTCGCCGCGCTGGCGACGCACAACAATCCGATCCATCCCGACGAGGAGCAGGCCGAGGCCGACGACGCGCAGTTCCGCGACGCGATCGCCCTCGCCGACCAGCTGGGCGTCGACACCGTCGTCAACTTCTCCGGACTCCCGGGAGGGTCACCGACCGCGCAGGTCCCCAACTGGATCACGGCGCCGTGGCCGCCCGACCACGCCGAGGCCCTGGAGTACCAGTGGGACGTCGCCGTCGACTACTGGTCCGAGATCGCGCCGCTGGCGGACGACCACGGCGTGGACATCGCCGTCGAGATGCACCCCAACATGCTCGTCCACGAGCCACACGGGCTCCTGAAACTCCGCGAGGCCACGAACGAGCGCATCGGCGCGAACTTCGACCCCTCGCATCTCTACTGGCAGGGTATCTCGATCACCGACGCTATCAGACTGCTGGGCGAACACGACGCTATCCACCACTTCCACGCCAAGGACACCAAGGTCTACGAGGAGCAGGCCCGGACACGGGGCGTCCTCGACACCCAGTCCTACGGCGACGTCGCCGACCGGTCCTGGAGTTTCCGCTCCGTGGGCTACGGCCACGGCGAGGAACACTGGAAGGACGTAGTCAGCGCCCTCCGGATGGTCGGCTACGACGGCGTGCTCTCGATCGAACACGAGGACGCCCTGGCCAGTCCGACCGAGGGCCTGGAGAAAGCGGTGGACGTGCTCGAACGCGCCACCTTCCAGGAGACCCCCGGCGACGCCTACTGGGCCTGACAGCAGTGCCGGTGATCGCCGTGAGACGCGCTGTGGGGCCGACCGTTCGGCCACGATGCCGGGAGTCGCGCGGGGGTGACCCGCGTGTCGGGTTCGGGCGCCACTGACTCGGAGCCGTCGAACGCGGTCGAGGGACTCACCCGGCGGATGGTCCAGCGCCCGGGGTCGGTCTACCGGGTACTGTTCTACGTCGCGACGGGCTTTTTCCTGCTCGTGTCGCTGTTCCCGCTCTACTGGCTGCTGGTACTCTCGCTGACCTCGCTGGGCGGACTCGCCGGCGGCCCCGCTCTCGTGCCGACCGACCTCGACGCGGGAGCGTATCTTCGTCTCTTCGACTCGTTTCCCTTCCACCTGTACGTCTTCAACAGTCTGGTCGTCGCGACGCTGACGACGGCCCTGGTACTGTCGGTCGGGAGTCTCGGCGGCTACGTCTTCGGACGCTACGAGTTCCCCGGGCGCACCCCGTTGCTGCTGGGCGTCCTGATGATCTCGTATTTCCCGCCGGCGACGTTCGTGATCCCCCTGTTCCGGCTCTTTACGGCGAACGTCCCCCTGCCCGGCCTGGGCACTGACTACCCACAGATCTACAACACGCCGGGGGCGGTGGTGTTGCCGCTCTCGGCGCTGCTCATGCCGCTCGCGATATTCCTGCTGGCGACGTTCTTCGAGCAGATCCCCGACGGGCTGGAAGACGCCGCCCGGGTCGAGGGATCGACGCGTCTCGGGGCGCTCTATCGAGTCATCGCGCCGCTGTCGGCGCCCGGAGTCGCGACCGCCGGGGTCCTGTCGTTCATCGTCGTCTACAACGAGTTCTTCTTCTCGTATCTCATGCTGCGCAGCGACCCCGGGGAGTGGGGTGTCCTGCTTCACGGCATGTTCCGGGCGGGCGGGGTCAGCGGCATGGCGGCGGCGAGTATCGTCGGAGTGGTCCCGATGGCCGTCCTCGTCGCACTCGCTCAGGACAAGATCGTCAGCGGACTCACCCGCGGCGCGCTCAAAGAGTAGCGCCCTCGGCCCAACAGTCTCTCTCGTTCAGTACCGTGCGTCCTCGGGGAGAGATATCTCGACGCGCTCGCCGGTCTCGGCGGACTCGTAGGCCGCCTGGATCACGGCGGTCACCCGGATCGCGTCGGTCGGCGTCGCGGGCGGGTCCTCGCCGGTTTCGACACAGTCGAGGAACGCCTCGGCCTTGTTTCGCTCGGCGTTGCGGTCGAGCAGGGGGGTGTGTTCCGTCCCCTCGTCGTCGATGGTTGTGAGCGAGCGACCGCCCCAGCCCCGCCCCTCGACGTAGGTAGCGCCCTCGGCGTCCCAGACGTGGTGGGCCTCGCGGACGGCCGGCGCGTCCCCGAACACCGAGATGTCCGCGGTGGCGCCTTCTTCGAACTCGACGTGGACGGTCGCACGCTCGTCGACGCCGTCCTCGCGAAAGCGCATGTCGGCGGTGACGGCGACGGGAGTCAGGCCGGTGACCCACAGCAGGGCGTCGACGACGTGTCGGCCGGTGTCGACGAGGAACCCACCGCCGCTCAACTCGGTGTTCGTCCGCCACGACCCGCCGAACGATTCGAACCACGGCTGGGTGATCTCGGCGGTGATCCAGTCGATGTCGGGACCGTCCGGCCCGTAGCGTTCGCGGGCGCCCCGGAAGGCGCTGTCCTGGTGGCGCTGGAACCCGACCATGAGCACCAGTCCCGCCTCGTCGGCGCGCTCGCGCAGTTCGACCGCCTGGTCGACTTCGAGGACGAGCGGTTTCTCACAGAGGACGTGTAGCCCCCGGTCGAGTGCGGCGCTCACCTGTTCGTAGTGGAGCGCGTGTGGCGTCGTGATGACGACCCCGTCGAGCGACTCGGCGTCGAGCATGGCCTCGTAGTCCGCGTACTGCGACCCCTCGGGGACGGCCAGCGCGTGTCCACCCTCCGCTCTGGCGGCATCGCTGACGTCCGTGATCGCCGCGACCTGAGCGTCCGGTCGCGCCATGAACTGTCCGCCGATCGCCCGACCGAGCAGGCCGACGCCGACGATGCCGATACTGAATACCTGTGACTCCGCTGTCGCGGGCATACTCGACGGTCGAACGATGGCATAAAAAAGCTACGGGTCCTGCGGTCGCGGCCACGGTGGGGCGATCTCGACCGGATCACCGACCGAGCGATCGGAGCCACACCGCCATCTCGCCCGGTTCGCGGTTGTCCCAGGCGTAGTAGGGGACGAGTTCGAGCGAGGCGTCGGTGGTCTCGGTCTCCTCGACGGGGCGGTACAGCGTGTCCGTCCACCCGTCCAGTGACGGGACGACCGCTTCCGTCTCGACGGTCGTCACGCCGCCCAGCAGTTCCTCGCGATGCTCGGTCCCGGTGTCGGCGTCCGTCGGGAGGGCGTACTGGTGGAGGGGGTCGTCGTTGTCGGCCGCCTCGGCGCAGTAGACGAGCGGCCCCCGTTCGACGGCCACCCGGCCCGCGTCGCTCTCGACGGCGGGGTGTGCGGCCGTGAGCTGTGTGCGCTGTTCGAACTCGAGTTCGACCGTCTCGCCGTCCCACTCGCGGTCGAGACGGACGTAGCCCGACCCGTGGGTCGAGACGTCTTCGCCGTCGACGGTGACCGTCGCGTCGACACACCACTCGGGGACCCGCAGATTGAGCGGGACCTGGCCCGCGGCGTCGACGGTGACCTCGGCGTGTCCGTCCCAGGGGAGCGAACTGGTCTGTTCGACCGTCACGTCGACGCCGTCGACGGTCGTCTCGAGCGTGCTGCCGACGTACTGGCTGACGTAGAGTTCGCCCTCGCGTTTCGCGTAGCAGTACTGGCCGAGCGAGGCGAACAGGCGCGCGGCGTTGGGCGGGCAACAGGCGCAGGTGAACCAGCCCTTGCGGTGGTGGTCGCCAGAACTCTTCAGGGGGTTCACGTAGAAGAAGCGCTCGCCGTCGAGACCGACGCCCGCGAGGAACCCGTTGTAGAGGGTCCGCTCGATCAGGTCGGCGTACTTCGCCTCGCCGGTGTGTTCGAGCAGGCGCTGGTTCCAGAAGACGCTCCCGATGGCGGCACACGTCTCGGCGTAGGCCGTCTCGTTGGGGAGGTCGTAGTCCTCGGTGAACCCCTCGTGGTCGTGTTCGGGGCCGATACCGCCCGTGACGTACATGCGCCTGGTGGTCATGTTCTCCCAGAGCCGGTCCATGGCCGCCCACAGCTCCTCGTCGCCCGTCTCCGCGACGAGGTCCGTCACCGCGGCGTAGAGGTACATCGCCCGGACGGAGTGGCCCTCGACGGTGTCTTGTTCGCGGACCGGCGCGTGGGCCTGGGCGTAGCTGCCGTCGTACTCGCCGTCCTCGAGGAAGAGGTTGCGGCCGGCGTCCATGATCTCGTCGCCCCGCCCCTGTTCCAGGTCGCCGTACGAGTGGCCGGCGATCTCGTCGAGGTGGGCCGTCTCCCAGGCCAGTCTGTCGTCGTGTCCGCGCAGGTCGACGAAGTACCGCGCCCTGTCGAGATAGCGCTCTTCGCCGGTGACGCGATACAGTTTGACGAGGGCGAGTTCGATCTCCTCGTGACCGGGGACACCGTCTATCTCGTCGCCGAAGATGTCGTCGACGTGGTCGGCGAACGCCCGGCCCACGTCGAGCAGCGACTCCTCGCCGGTTGCCTCGTAGTGGGCGACGGCGGCCTCGATCAGGTGACCCCCACAGTAGAGCTCGTGCATCAGATGGAGGTTCGTCCACTTCGCGTCGGGCTCGACGAGCTGGAAGTAGGTGTTGACGTAGCCGTCCTCGTCCTGTGCCGCGGCGACCAGGTCGATCACCTCGTCGACTCGCGCCTCCAGGTCGGGGTCGTCGTCCTTCGCGAGCTCGTAGCTGGCCGCCTCCAGCCACTTGTAGGCGTCACTGTCCTGGAACCACATCCCGCTGAACCCGCCGGTCTCACCCGCGGCCGCCCGGCGGAAGTTCTCCAGCGCACCGGAGGACTCGAGTTGCTCGTACTGGTACTCGATCGTGACCTCACGGTTGGTCGTCACCCACCGAGACCAGAATTCGTCGTCGATGTCGACTTCAGTCACGCCTACCGAATACGCAGGGTCTGGCATGGTATAGCGCCACATCGTCGCGGAGGTGCAAAACGCTAGCGGAAGAGGTGAGCCGGGTCGGCGAAATCTATTTACTCCGATCGGGGCAATCTGGGGTGTGTCACAGCACGACATGGAGTACACGCGACTGTCGGGAACGGGACTCGAGATCTCGCGGCTCTGTCTGGGTTGCTGGAACTTCGGGAGCGAGGAGCCGTGGATGGTCGGTGACGAGGACGCCGCCCACGAGATCATCGACCGCGCAATCGACGCGGGGATCAACGTCCTCGACACCGCGAACGTCTACTCCCACGGCGAGAGCGAGCGCATCGTCGGCAACGCCATCCAGGGACGGCGGGACGAACTCGTCGTCACGTCGAAGGTGTTCGGCCGGATGCGCGGGGGGCCCAACGGGCAGGGACTCTCGCGCAAGCACGTCCTCGAACAGGTCGACCGGACGCTCGACCGCCTCGGGACCGACTACCTGGATCTGTACCAGATCCACCGCTGGGACGAACACACGCCCATCGAGGAGACGCTCTCGGCGCTCTCTTCCCTCGTCGACGAGGGTACAGTCAGATACGTCGGCGCGAGCACGATGGCCGCCTGGCAGTTCACGAAGGCCCTCTACGAGGCCGACGAGCACGGACTCGAACGCTTCGACTCGATGCAACTGGAGTACAGCCTCGTCGACCGCCACGAGGAGCAGAACCTCCTGCCGGTCTGTGCCGACCAGGACGTCGGCACGCTGGCGTGGTCGCCCCTGGCCGGGGGCTTTCTCGCCGGACTGTACGACCGCGAGGACGACCCCGACAACGGGAGTCGAGCAGCCGAAGACCCGTACATGGAACAGCGCTTCACCGAGGAGAACTGGGCCGTCCTCGACGTCGTTCGCGACCTCGCCGACGCCAGAGACGTCACGATGGCCCAGGTCAGCCTCGCGTGGCTCCTCCACAAGGAGTCGATCGACGCACCGATCATCGGGCCCACCACCATCGAGGAACTCGACGACAGCATCGCGGCGCTCGACGTCTCGCTCTCCGACGAGGAGATCGACCGCCTCGAAGCCCCGAAGTCCCCCAGCTGGTCCGAGCGAAAGGTCCCGTGGTGAGTCTACACACGTCCCACTGCGGCTCGAACAGTCACCCTGCCCGGAGGGCAAAATATAATATCTACGTATATAATGTGAAGATGAAATACGTGCAGATCTGGTTTCCCGGATGATCGAACCCGACAACGGGGCTGAATCGCGTGAAAGGCCTTTTAATGCCTCGGAAACGCAAGACTTCGTAAGCAGTGACACCGACCCGGATCCGTCGCGGTCTCCGCTGGGTGAACGTCGAGATTCGAGACTGATGATCTCGAAAACAGCTTCAAATGCGCCTGAAACCGGTATCTAGAGTGTTCGTACGTTCGTTTCATTACGTCACGTGGCGCTCATCTAGAAAGTAACAGATATATTGATAAAATGGGTAGTGGTATAGAATATGTTAAAAACTGCTGGTGAGTGACGCGGCCGCAGGGCTGGGGCGCTGTGGGGTCGGTCAGGGCGTCGGCGGCTCGCCGTCGTAGGCGTCGAGGTCCTGGTAGAAGTTCAGCAGGCCGAACTTCAGTTTCTCCGGCTGGACGTCGAGCATCTCGGCCCGTTCTTCGGCGGGGAAGGTCCCACGGACGGCGTACTCGCGCATCTCGACCCCCGCGGCTTCGGTGTAGCGCTTGTCCAGCAGGATGCGAGCGCCGAAGTCCTCGGGCGAGCGCACGACGCGCCCGAGCGCCTGGCGGGTCTTCCTGATCGTCGGGATCTCGACGGCGTAGCGCCAGCCCGCACCGTCGTCGCCGGACCCGGTGGTCGAACCGCCGTCCGGTCCGCTTTCGTCGAACGCCGCGTCGTAGGCGGCCTGGACGGCCTCCATCCGGTCGTCCAGGTGCGGGTAGGGAACGCCCACGACGACGACCGTCCGTGCGTCGTCGCCGTCGAAGCTCACCCCTTCACCGAGCGTGCCCCACAGTGAGGTACAGAGGACGGCGTCGTCGTCGGCGGTGAACGCCTCCCGGAGGTCGGTCGCGTCGGTCGCCGGTTCGTCGAGGTACGTCGTCCCCGCCACCGAGATCCGGTCGTGGTAGCGCTCGGCCTCGCCGTAACTCGGGAAGAAGGCGAGCGTGTTCCCCGGGGTGAAGCGGACGGCGTCTTCGAGTGCCGTCGCGACGGTGTCCTGGACCGCCGGGTCGTCGCGGCGACTCGCGAACAGCGGCGGCGTCTCGACGGCGTAGGTCCGCCGGCGCTCCTCGGGGAACTGCGGGCCGTAGGCCAGGGTTTCGGGGTCTTCGAGCCCCAGCACGTCCTCGGTCACGTCGAAGGGCCGCAGGGTCGCGCTCATCAGCACGGTCGCGTGCAGGTCCTCGAACAGGCCGCTCGTGATCGAGCGCGGGATACACGTGTACAGTTCCGCCCGCCCGTAGATCTCGCCCGCCTCGCGCTGGCCTCCTTCCTCGGCCCGCCTGACACTCACCACTGGATACTGCCCCTGTGCCGCCGATTCGTCGATCCAGTCCTCGACGAAGGTCACAGACTGGAGCGTCTGGCACTCCTGGCGGGTCGCGGTCTCGCCGTTGCGGTAGGCCTCGTCGTACTCCTGGTCGAGTTCGCGGGCGAGCGCGAAGGTGCGTTCGAGTTCCTCCCGGAATCCGGGCCCCGAATAGTCCTGGAGGAAGGCCAGCGTCAACTCGTCACGGGCGTCGTCGTTGTCGATGGACAGATCGTACCAGTGCTCGTCGACCCCCTCGCGCTCACCGAAGGAGAACGCGTCGCTGTAGGCCGTCTCCAGGGCGTCGCGGAAGGTACGGAGGACGTTGATCCCCGCTTCGCTCCGTGGGTCGTCGCTGCCTTCCAGCTCGTCGAGCGCCTGGTCGAGTGTCGTCTCGGTGAGCGTGCGCCGGGCGTGGTCGCGGGCGGCGTCCTCGACGTTGTGAGCCTCGTCGAAGACGGCGATGACGTCTTCCGGATCGCGACCCAGCCACCGGAAGAACTGCTCGCGGATCATCGGGTCCAGCAGGTGGTGGTAGTTACAGACGACCAGATCCACGCCGTCCATGCCCTCCTTGAGGAGTTCGTACCCGCACAGCCCCTCGCGGTCGGCGTAGCCGTAGACGTCCTCGGGCGTGCGAACGTCGTCGTAGAGCCAGGCGTAGAACTCGTCGGTGTCGGCAGTGAGGTTGCGGTAGTAGTGGTCACAGGTCGAGCGCTCGGTTCTGAGTTCCTCGACCTCGCTGCGTACCTCGTCGAGTTCGTCCATGACAGCGCTTCGGGCGTCGGCCGCCCCGCCGTCACCCGACTGGCTCTCCTCCAGGAGTTCGCGCTGTTTGCGTTCCAGGTCCGCGAGGTCGGCCTCGGCGTCGGCGAGGTCCCGCGTCGCGTCGCGGAGGGCCTGACACTCCTCGTAGCCGACGTCGATGTGACACATCGAGGCCTTGCCTTTGAAGACGACCGCGCGGATCCGTTCCTGGCGGGTGATCGCGCGAGCGTCGCGGACGAACTGGCGCATCTGCTGGTGGACGTTCGTCGTGATGACGACCGTCTTGTTCGTCTCGCGGGCGTGTTCGAGGGCGGGTGCCAGCGACGCGAGCGTCTTGCCCGTCCCCGTCGCGCCCTCGAAGAGGACGTTGCGGCCCTCGCCCAGCGCGTCGTAGATGGTGCCCATCGCCTCGCGCTGGTGGTCGTAGGGCTCCTCGTAGGGGAAGTATCGCAGGTAGCCGCCGTCAGATGTCGCCACTATCGGGGGTGTTCGCCCGCCCGGCTAAAAGGGTTGGCCCCACCGCGGTGAAAGTGGTTCGAACTCCTCTCCCTGGTTTCTCTCAGGCTGGTTCGGTTCGGAAGCGAGTGATAGGGATGTCAGAAACATCGTCGTAGTCGTCGTCGGCACCGACGAGGAGCGTCCCGTCGAGGTGCGCCGCGGTTCCGAGGGCGAAGGCGTCACCGAGAGCCGGCGAATACCGGAACTTGACGTCGGCCGCGACCGGCCACACGTCCCGAGTGTCTACCCGCCGGATCCCGCTCTCTTCCAGGATAGCAACGACGGCATCGGCGCGTTCTTTGCCGTCGATAGCGCGTACGATGTAGTGTACTTCGGCGAGATTCACGGCAGAGATGAACCCGTCGGTGGTACCTTCGATCGCTTCGACGTAGGTCTCGACGGTGTCGCTTCCCGGCTCGTCACAGAAGTACGCGACGAGCGGTTCGGCGTCGAAGACGACTATCCCGGGGAGATCGGCCTCGTCAGTCACGTGTCGGCCTCGTCGTCCCCAGTGTAGCGCTCTCGAAGCGCCTCCTCGCTCGCTCTGTCCCGCTCGCGTTCTTCGCGGAGCAAGTCGGTCGCCGACCGCCCCTCGTCGTCGGTCTTCCCCGCGAGAACACCTCGCAGGTCCGTGACCGACTGGATCGGGCGGACGACGATCTCCCCCTCGTCTGTACGGACGAATTTCACCCGTCCGGGGGTTTCGATCCCGAGCTCTTCCCGGAACTCCTTGGGGATCGTCGCCTGTCCCCGCGAGGACACCGACACAACTTTTTCAGACTCTGCGTTACTCATACTCTTTCTATTCATTGATCGTTCGCGATCACATATAAGGACGGCGGGGGTTCGCTAGAACGTAACCAGCTACTGACAGGCGGTGACTCCCCACTCGTCGTGATCGGCGGTCACGTCGGTGGCCGTCTCGCCGTCGTATCCGTCGAAATCGACAAACGACCCCGACCCCTGCTCTCCGTCTTCGTCCATAGTCGGACTATCGTCCCGCCGAACAAAAGGATAGTGTGTTGTCACACTACTATTCGAACGCCGCGATCCCAGTCAGGTCCTCCCCCAGGATCAGCGTGTGGATGTCGTGAGTGCCCTCGTAGGTGTAGACCGTCTCGATGTTCGCGAGGTGGCGCATCGGTGGGTAGTCCGTGGTGATCCCGTTCCCGCCGAGCATCTCTCGTGCGGTACGAGCCACCTCGCGAGCCATCCGGACGTTGTTGCGTTTTGCCATCGACACCTGCTGGGGACGCAACTCGCCCCGTTCTTTCAGGTCCGCGAGCCGTTCTGCGAGGAGTCGGCCCGTCGTGATCTGGGTGGCCATCTCGGCGAGTTTCTCCTGCTGGAGCTGGAAGCGGGCGACCGGCCCGCCGAACTGCTCGCGGTCGCCGGCGTACTCCAGTGCGCACTCGAAACAGTCCCGCGCCACGCCGACGGCACCCCAGCAGATGCCGTACCGTGCCTGCGTGAGACAGGAGAGGGGGCCTTTCATCCCCGAGACCTCCGGCAGGACGTTCGCCGCGGGGACTCGCACGTCCGAGAGCGACACCTGTCCGGTCGAGGAGGCCCGCATCGAGAGCTTCCCGTCGATCTCGTCGATGTCGACGCCGTCGCGGTCGGTCTCCACGAGAAACCCCCGGACTGGGGCGCCGTCGCCGGACGCAGAGCGGTCTCTCGCCCAGACGAGCGCCACGTCCGCGATGGGGGCGTTCGTGATCCACGTCTTCGTGCCCGAGAGGAGGTACCCGTCGCCGTCGGGGGGCCGTTCAGCACTCGTCTCCATCGCGCTCGGGTCCGATCCGTGGTCGGGTTCGGTCAGCCCGAAACAGCCGACGGCCTCGCCGCGGGCCAGTGGTTCGAGCCACCGCTCGCGCTGGGCGTCGGAGCCGTAGGCGTAGATGGGGTACATCACGAGCGCGCCCTGGACCGAGGCCATCGAGCGCACGCCCGAGTCACCCGCCTCTAGCTCCTGCATGAGCAGGCCGTAGGCCCGTTCGCTGAGTCCCGCCGTCGTTTCGTGGTCGAGGTTGGGCGCGTAGAAGTCCAGCTCGCCCATCGCCCTCACCAGTTCTTCGGGGAAGGTGCCGGCCTCGAAGTGCTCGCCGATGTCCGGTTTGACCTCCCCGGCGACGAACTCCCGGGCGGTGTCCCGGACGAGTCGCTCCTCGTCGGTGAGCTCCGAATCGAGGTCGAGATAGTCGAACATGACCGCCGTTGGGCCCCGAGCGACAAAAGACCACCCGGCGAGAGTGGTGTCGGGTGGACGGGACGAGAGTGATGCCGGGCCGACGCGGGGAGAGTGGTGACAGGTGAACGCGACAGAAAGGAAAATACTTACTACGTTCTGTAAAGCTAGCTTGACACAGCGATGTGGTCGAGAGAGAAACGACTGCTGGCGGTCGCACTGCTGGTGGCGGGGGTCGCCCTCGGCGTCGGACTGGAGGCGCTTGCGGACCCGCTGGAGGAACAGGGTCTCGCGTGGGTCGTCTTGCTCGTCGGGATGCTGGTCTCCGGCGGCGCCGTCGCTCACTGGGCGTCCCGGCGGTTCGAGGAGTCGGGGGAGATAGACGAGCGCTTCCGGGAGATAGAGCGGCGCGCCTCCCGGTGGAGTCACGGAACGTTGACGGTCGGCGTCGGGACGCTCGGACTGGTGTTGCTGGTGTCCTGGATCGAGGTACCGGTCGCGGCGGTGCTGTGGGCGCTGCTGGCCGGGAGCGTCGCCGTCCACGAACTGTCCGTCGAGTACTACAGCCGGCAGATGTAGCGATGGACAACGAACTCAAAGTCTGGCGAGCCAGGCGAGACGTCACGCAGGGCGAACTCGCCGACGAACTCGACGTCTCGCGACAGACCATCAACGCTATCGAGCGCGGTCGCTACGACCCGAGTCTCGAACTCGCCTTCGAACTCGCCGACTTCTTCGACTGTGCTATCGAGGACGTCTTCCACTACGACGGTGGCGAGGAATGACCGTCGCGACACAGCGACTATGGGGGTCGGCGGTGCTCGTCGCGGGGTTGCTCGTCGTTCGGTCGGTCGTCACTGCCAGTGGGCCCGTGTTCGGCGCTGTGACTGTTGGCGCCGTGACGAGTGGCGTGTTGCTGGTGGTCGGAGTCGGTGTAGGTATCGGGGTCGTCGACGGGAGCGAGCGTCCGAACGACGACTCGGTCGAAGGTGGCGATTCCGGGGACGGTTCGGGATCGAAATCCGAGGATGGGTCGGAACCGGACTCGGGACGGGAATCTGATACAGAGCGGGATCGCGAGAGAGAGGCGCCGGTCGGTACTCAGTCGCCGGCAGCGGCGGCGGCGTCGCTCGACTCCTCGCGCTGGCGGCGGACGTACGCGACGAAGTTCTCGAAGACGCCCTTGGCCTCGCAGGCCGCGCGGTAGTTCTCGGGCGTGATCCCGTCGAGGACACCCTCGATGCGTTCTTCGGTAAGCTGGTCGTCCTTGCCCTTCGTGACGCTCTCGGCGGTGTCGGTGTCGTATTCGGGGTGGAACTGGACGCCGAAGACGTGGCCCTCGCGGAAGCCGTGGTTGCCGTAGTCGTTCGCGGCGATGGGCTCGGCCCCCGGCGGGAGTTCCACGACGCGGTCCGAGTGAGTCGTGAAGACGGTAAACTCCTCGTCGATCCCGTCGAACAGCGGCGACCCGGCGTGTTCGACGGTGCGATAGCCGATCTCGTACTCGCCCATGTCCTCGACCGTTCCCCCCAGGACGTCCGCGAGCAGCTGGTGGCCGTAACAGACGCCGAGGAAGGGGACGTCGCGGTCGATGGCGTCGCCGACCCACTGTTTGGTCGGTTCGATCCAGTGTTCGTCCCAGTAGACGGAGGCCCGCGAGCCCGTGATGACGGCGCCGTCGACGTCGAACCGCTCGGGGATATCGCCGTCGGGCAGGTGGTACTCGACGAGGTCGGCGTCGAGTTCGCGACGGAAGTTCCGCCGCGTCGCCGCGGGCTCGTGGGCACCGACGAGCAGTGCGAGACGTGGGCGACTCATTGGCGACTCGTATCCGCTCGGGCCGGAAAAGGGTGTCTCACGGCGCGGAAATTGCCGGCGTGTCGGTCGACGGGCACCCGTTGAGTGCTCAGTGAAACTACCAAATATCAGAAACCCACTCGAACAGTGTTCGATTCTGAGAGTGAACTGAACGATTGCGGTGGCGCGCGCCGTCGAGGGTTTCATCCCGAGACGGCGCCGTGCGAGGGATGAGCATCGCAGCGTAGCGAGAAGCGCAATCGGTTGGGGAGGCATGTGGCCTGCGGATGCTGTGCTGTGCGGTATTCCTGGTGGATTGAAAGGGCGAGGACCGGTCGCGTCCAGTTTAGTCGCCTCAGCGGCCCCTATCCGAGCGGTGCGAGGTGCGAACGCAGTGAGCACCTCGATGCGAACGGGGAGCGGTGCGAGGCCGACCGCAGGGAGGCCTCGATGCGAGCGGGGAGGAACGACCCGTGAGCGGAGCGACCCGTGAGCGAACGGAGTGAGCGAGGATATGTCGCTGAGCGACCGCGAGCGGGCCGAGGGCTTTCAACTCTCACCAACGACTGCGGTAGGGCCATCGAATCGAGTTTCTTCCAGGCTCTAACTACACGAAACCACCGTTACACCCACACCATCTCTGTACCAACCACACTTGTCCAGACCACTCGACGTGTCGGTCGCCGCCCCGTCACTCCTCGTCGAAGAAGCCGACGAGCGCGTCGTTGACCGCGGCGCTCTCCTCGACGAAACAGAGATGCCCCCCCTCGACGGCCAGGAACTCCCCTCGTGGCAGGTCCGCCGCGAGTTCTCGTCCAGCAGACGTGGGGACGACCGCGTCGTCGACGCCGTGGAAGACCCGCGCGGGGACGGCCACCTCGTAGAGCGGGTCCCCGCGATAGCCGGTCATCGCGGCGGCCTGGGCTTCGAAGCCTGCACGGTCGGCGTCCTCTTCGGCGCGCCAGTCGACGATGTCGGCGACGACGTCCGGGTAGGCGTCGATATCGGCTCCGAACGCGTTTCCGAGTGAGGCCCGGAGTGTGGCGGGGTCCTCGCGCGGTGCGAACAGCGAATCGAGCGCGTCGGCGTCGACCGCGTCCCCGTCGGCGGCCGTCCCGAAGAGTGCGAGCGAGTCGACGCGGTCGTACCGGCGGGCGTGTTCCAGCGCGACCATCCCGCCGAGGCCGGCGCCGACGACGTGGGCGCTGGCGACGCCGTGGTCGGCGAGGACGGCCTCGAAGTCACCGACGAGTCGGCCGACGTCACAGGAGTCCGGCGGCGCGCCCGAGCGGCCGGTCCCGGGCAGGTCCCAGACCAGCGTCTCGTAGGGTCCCGTGAGCGCCCCGTGTTGCCAGCCCCACACCCAGGCGCCGTAGCCGACGGGGTTGACGAACGCGACGGTCGGGCCGTCGCCCTCGGTCTCGTAGTGGAGGTCGACCCCGCGGTTCGTGACGACTGTCATCGGTCGAGGTACGAGTGCCCGCGGTAAGGGAGTCGCGGTTCGCTGTCGACGTCGCTCGCGTCGGTGCTCGGGCGCCTCGGCTGTCGACGTCGCTCGCGTCCCTGTCCGGATCGCCCGACTCTGGCGGCCGCTACGCCGTTACGACTGCGTCGAGAACTTTCCGCTGGGCGGCGGCGAGGTGTTCGCGGAACGTCGACGGTGAGATGTCGAGCGCGGCGGCGACCTCGCCCGCGTTCGCCCCCTTTGGGTGTTCGAAGTATCCCTGGTCGTAGGCCGCCCGCAGGACCTCGCGCTGGCGGTCGGTGAGTCGACTCCGGTCGACGAACGCGAGGTCCGTCCCGTCGGCGCCGTCGGGTCGCGTGAGTTTCCGGAGCCGGACACCCGAGAAGCGCTCCCGTAACTCGGTCACGACCGCCCGGACCGCCTCGGGGTCGGGCGCGTGAAACGTCACGTGGAGCGAGCCGTCGGCGGCACGGACGTCGGAGACGGGATAGCCGAACGTCTCGACCCGCTCACAGACACACGGTTGCTCCCGTGACCGGTGAAAGCGATACACCGTCTCCGAACCGTAGGAAGCGACTGCCGAGAGTCCTTCGCGGTCCGGGTCTCCCGCTTCGACGGTGAACTCTTCGGCGACCCGCCCCGTCGCATCCGCCGTCGAGGCGCGCGAGACCGCCGTGACCGACCCCGCGTCTCCCGCCGAGGCGTCCGCCACTGGACACTCTCCGGCCCCACTCACGCTGAGTTCCACCCTGAGTCCCGAACTCGCGGTTCCCGAGGTCACAGTACTAGTTTCTATCCCCGTCCACTGTGGAAGCTCTTCCGAACATATTCGACCGTGGAGACTCTCCCGAACGTATTCGTTCCCGGCCGGCTCCCGCTAGCGATAGAGATCAGTCGAGAGGTATCGCTCGCCGGTGTCGGGAAGCACGACGACGACCAGTTTCCCCTCGTTTTCGGGTCGACTGGCGAGTCGGGCGGCCGCCTCGACGGCAGCGCCGGAAGACAACCCTGCCAGGATCCCCTCCGAGGCAGCGAGTTTGCGGGCCGCGCTGACGGCGTCTTCGCGGTGGACGGTGACCACGTCGTCGACCAGGTCGCGACGCAGGACGTCGGGCACGAACCCCGCGCCGATGCCCTGGATACCGTGTGACCCCGGGTCGTCGCCTGACAGCACTGCCGATCCGGCCGGTTCGACGGCGACCGATCGCAACGCCTCGTGTCCCTGCTTCTCTTTGATGTACTCGGAGATACCCGTTATCGTCCCGCCAGTTCCCACGCCGGCGACGAGGATGTCCACTTCGCCGTCCGTGTCGCGCCAGATCTCCGGGCCGGTCGTCGTGCGGTGGATCCCGGGATTGGCCAGGTTGTCGAACTGCTGGGGGACGAACGAGTTGTCGGTCTCGCTCGCGAGCGTCTGTGCCTCCTCGATCGCCCCGCCCATGCCGTCCTCGCCGGGTGTGACCACGATCTCGGCGCCGAGAGCGGCGAGCAACTGGCGCCGTTCCTCGCTCATCGAGTCGGGCATCGTGAGGACCAGTTCCCTGTCCGTCGCGGCCGCGGTCATCGCGAGTCCGATGCCCGTGTTGCCGCTCGTGGGTTCGATGATCGTGGTATCGTCGTCGATCAGCCCCTCCTCCTCGGCTCGTTCGACCATCGCGACACCGATCCGGTCTTTCACCGAATGGGTCGGGTTGAACGATTCGAGTTTCCCGACGATACCGTCCCCGAACGAACTGAGACGCACCAGCGGCGTCTCACCGGTCAACTCGGTGACGTCAGTGGCGACGTTCATCGTCTCGCACAGAGGGACCCGACTTCCTTCCCGGCCCGCCCACGGAACCGCGGGTGTTCAAGATGGGGTCCCGCATCAAACCCCGTGGTTCCGTGGTTGGGGATATTCCCCCGTCCGGTCCCGACACGGACACATGGACCGGGAGCACCTGAAGCGGGCCAACCGGGCGCTCCTCGACGCGATCGAGGTGCCGCCGGACTCGGGGCTCGAACCGCGGATCGACAGCCTCGCAGCCCGGCTCTGGGCGGCCGGCAACCGGAGCGACGCCGGCCCCGACCCGGGCGAGATCTGTCGCCTGGAGCGGAAGCTGGCGCGCCTGGAGACACAGGCCAGGAGCGAGCGGGCCGAGTACGTCGCGGCCGCCCGCGAGTCGGTCCGTGCCCGGCAGGCGTCGCTGGACGCGTCGTTCTGACGCCGGCGAGCGTGGACACGGAGCGCCCGGGCGGTCGCTACTCGATGCTCGAAGTCAGGCCGTCGCGCAGGTCCCGACCGAAGTAGTGGCCCAGCAGCGCCACGACGAGGCCGAACCCGGCAGCGATAGCGAAGACCGGGGCGAAGCCGACGTCGGAGAAGACCGCGATGCGGAACAGACTCCCCTGGAAGGCGCCGAGGCCGCTGACCAGGGCTCCCGCGAGCGCGAACTCCAGGTAGCGCCGGGCGCCACTGGCGAGGCCGAGGGCGAACGCGCCGGCGAAGATGCCGACCGGGGCCCCGAAGACACCGCCCAGGAGCGGCACGCTACTGGCCAGGAGCACCGACACCAGCACGGTACCGAACGTCAGCAACACGGACCGACCGGAGGGGAGCGCCGCGAGCGGGTTGGGCAGGCTCAGTGACGGGACCAGTCCCGACAGCAGGCCCGCGGAGTCGCCGGTCGACCCCGTCGAATCACGGGCCGACGCAGTCGTGTCGGGGTCGCCGGTCAGTGCCTCGACGTCGACGCCCAGGTCGTCCTCGTCGGCGAGCGGGTCGCCGGACCCGCCACTGTCGCCGCCGAGCGCGCCGGTCGAACCGGTGTCCCCGTCGTCGAGGAGGTCCTCGACGTCGACGTCCCCCGCGCTGTCGGTCGTCCGCTCGTCCGTGCGCTCGGACATACTCGACCCTCGGAGCGCGAGCGCAATGGGCCTTTCCGTGATCCGCACCACGCGAGTTCGGTCCGCTTCGCTCCGCTTCACTCGCCTCGCTCCCTCTTGCCTCCCGCTTCTGTTCGATGGATTCGACGGCGAGGATTCCTGTCACCCCGGCGTTTTTGCGAGCGGTCGTCGAATCGGGTGTCATGGAGACAGCAACGCTCCCCGAGGGGTGGACGGAGGACACGGTCGAGGCACACGGTGTCCGCTTGCACTACACGCGGACCGGCGGGGACGGGCCGGTACTGGTGGTCGCCCACGGCGTCTTCGACGACGGCCTCTGTCGGACGCCACTCGTTCGCGAACTCGCCGACGAGTACGACGTGATCGCCTACGACGCCCGCGGCCACGGCCGGTCAGAGGCCCCCGAATCGGGCTACGGTGTCGACGACCGGGCGGCCGACCTCGTGGGCCTGCTCGACGCCCTCGACGTCGAGAACCCGGTCCTGTTCGGTCACTCGATGGGCGGTGACACGGTGCTCGCGACCGCCGCGGCCCACCCCGACCTGCCGCGGGCGGTGGTCGCCGTCGACCCCGCGTGCATGCTCGACGACGACAACGAAGGGGAGGGGGACGAAGACGAGGACGAACCGGCCGACGAGGGCGACGACACGGAAGCCGAACCGGAAGCGGAGGCACCCGAGGACCCCACGGAGGAAATCCGCGAGCAGATCCTGTGGTGGCAGGACCACACCAAAGCGGGACTCCTCGAAGCCGACGAGGAACTCGCGGGCCACTTCGAGGCGGGGGAGACGGAACTCGCGTCGCTGCTGGCCGACGCGCGCCTGCGGGTCAGTCCGAACGTCGTCGCGGTGTTCGAGGCCAGCTGGTTCGACCCCGCCGAGCGCTTTTCCGATATCGTCGCGCCGACGCTCGTGCTCCGTGCGGACGCCGACGAGGCCGCGCAGGAACGCGACCGTGAGCACGCCACTCTCCTCGCGGACGGACGGGTCGTCCACGTCGACGGCGCCGGACACACCGTGTTCCGCGACGAGCGCGAGGCCGCGACCCGGGAGTTGCGCGAGTTCCTGGCTAACGTGTGAGCGGACGGGTGGCGGCCTGGGCCTGTGGTTCTGATATCCAGTTCTGACGGCCGCTGGGGATCCGAACTCGACCGTAGCTAGGCGTCGGCAGCGTCGTATTCGCCGTCGGAGTCGAGTAGCGGGAGATCGACTTCGATCGTATCGTACCACACTGTGGGGCGTTTCGACTGTCCGTCCGCTTCGAAGTCGATCAGGCCGAGCTCTTCGAGTTCGGTCAGGTTCCGATGGACCTGTCGAACGTCACGGTCGACGAGACGGGCAGTCTCGCGGATCCCGGCTGGCTGTTCGCGGGCGATGGTTCGAAGCAACTCCAGGTTCTTCGGACGGGTCACCCGATGCAGCTGGTCGGGGTCGTGGAAGGTACACTCGAAGTACGGCTCGGGATGCTCGCCGTCGTCGATCGCCCGGAGTGTGTCCTCGATGCGGTCGCTGTCGCTCCGCTCGAAGCGGATGTGCAGGACGCGCTCGGAATCGGACACGGGGTCAGTGCCAGTTGTGGCCATGTTCGTTCCCCGATGGCAGCCCGGCTTCCAACCATTAAGTATCCACGTATCTTCATATAAGATGTGGAAGTACGGCGTACCGTCCCTGTTGCACTCGACGTGGACAGTGATGACGCTGTGCTCCTCGAAGACACTGTAGACACGTTCCTCTGGTCGGCCCAGTACGTCGTTGACCACGCGTTCGAAGGCGAGTACGTCACCACCAGCAAAACCACACTGGATGGCGAGACTTACGATGATGTACGTGAGCAAACGGACGGATTCAACGGTGGGCTCGTGCAAGCCGCTCGGAACAAGGCTGCCGAAGCGTGCAAAAGCGTCGTGGCACGCTGGAAAAGCGGGAAGAAAGCGTCGAAACCTGTCTTCATCAGTCCGCACGTCGTCTACGACAAACGCACCGCGACGTTCCACGACGACTACGTCTCTCTCGCCACCATAGACGGTCGCATCGAAGCCGACTATGTACTGCCCGATGAGGACAGTGACACACCGCATTCGGAGTACCTTTTTTCCGACGAGTACGAAACCACGGGTGCGGAACTACACTATAGAGGCGGTAACTGGGTTCTTCACGTCCACTGCAAGATGGAGGTGGAGTCTGACACGTCGGAACAGGCAACCACTGAGAACGGAACGGTTCTCGGGGTTGACCTCGGCGTGAACAACCTCGCCGTCACCAGCACGGGTACGTTCTGGACGGGCGATGAGTTTGACCACTGGCGACACGAGTACGAAAAACGTCGTGGGTCGCTCCAGCAGCGCGGAACGCGCTGGGCACATGAGAATATCCAGTCTGTCGGTCGGAAAGAAGAAGGGCGGTTCAAGTTGATGCTGCACCGAATCAGCAACGAACTGATTGTGGAAGCCCACGAGAATGGGTGCTCAGTCATCGCATTCGAGGACTTGACCGACATTCGTGAGCGGACTGGTGCGTCGTGGGGGCACAAATGGGCGTTCAACCGGCTCTACGAGTACGTTGATTACAAAGCCGAAGAATACGGCATCGAGGTCACACATGTTGACCCAGAGAACACGTCACGTCGGTGCTCTGAGTGTGGATTCACTCACCCGGACAACCGCGACAACGAGGAGTTCGAGTGCCTCAAATGTGGGTACAAGAATCATGCCGATTACAACGCGTCGAAGAACATCGGTTTGCGGTATCTCCGTCGGAACCAAACTGGAGCTGACGGAGGCGCACCCTTGGGCGTGCGCTTGAACAGCGGGACGTTGAACGTGAACGGAGGCTATTCTCCTGCCACTGCTGGTGGCCAGAACGGGAGTCCACGCTGAATCCCACGACTTCAGGTGGGTAAGCTCAAATGTCGTGAACACGTAGGGTGAGTTATGCAACACGACTACGAGGACGACACCTCGGACGCGTCGGGACTGACAGCTATCAAACTCTCACTCGTCGGCGGGTTCGTCGGGACGCTCGCCGGGCTCAAGCGTCGTGGCCTCACTGGTGCGATCACCGGCGGGCTCCTCGGCGGGACTGCCGGCTACGTCGCGGGCTCCGCGCTCGACGGCGAGGGCCCGGCCGACGAGTGGGAGGACCCGCTCGCCGACGTCCGCGACGAACCCGTGACTGTCGACGTCGGCAAGTCCGAGGAGGACGACACCGGCTTCGACTTCGACGCGGGGGGCGACGAAGGCGAAGCGGAGGCAGAGACCGGCGACGAGGAGGCGACGGAGGGGGCAGACGCGTCTGACGAGGCCGAAGACGTGGACGAGGACGAAGACCGGGAAGCCGAAGCCGACACCGAAGAGCACGAGGAAGGCGAAGACGAGGAAGACGAAGAATAGCGACTGGCGGCGAAGGCCCGCCACTCCCGCGGTGACGTTTTGCGAGCTATCGTCGCGGAGCGGGGATATTCGGGAACGAGTGGATTCAAGTCCGGGCGCGCAAAATCGAGGGGCATGAACGCCGGAGACCGCGTCCGCGTCGAGCGGGACGCCCAGACCTTCGAGGGCGTCTTGCTCCCGTCGACGACCGACGAGCACCTCGTCGTCAAACTCGAGGGCGGGTACAACGTCGGCATCGACCGCGAGAACGCCGATATCGACGTCCTCGAAGCCAACTCCTACGACGTCGAGGACGCCCAGTTCGACGAGGGCGAATCCAGCATCGAGTTCGACGACGACCTCCCAACCGTCTCGCTCATCTCCACCGGCGGGACCATCGCCTCCACCGTCGACTACCGGACCGGGGCGGTCACGCCACGGGCCGACGCCGAGGACATCCTCCGGGCGGTGCCGGACCTGGCGGGCCTCGCCAACTACCGGGGGCGGGTCGTCACGAACATCCTCTCGGAGAACATGACGCCCGACGTCTGGCAGGATCTGGCCCGCGCCGTCCACGACGAGGTCGAGGCGGGCGCCGACGGCGTCGTCGTCATGCACGGCACCGACACGATGCAGTTTTCGGCCGCCGCGCTCTCCTTTGCGCTCGATACGCCCGTCCCGGTCGTCTTCACGGGCAGTCAACGCTCTGCGGACCGGCCCTCCTCGGACAACGTCATGAACGCCGTCTGCGCCGTCGAGGCGGCAAAGTCCGACTGTGCCGAGGTCATGGTCTGCATGCACGCAGACGAGTCCGACGACCGGTGTGCGCTCCACCGGGGCACCCGCGTGCGCAAGAACCACACCTCGCGCCGGGACGCCTTCGAGACGGTGGGCGCGAAACCGCTCGGCATCGCCGACTACGACACCGACCCCGAGCACGTCGAACTCTCCTTTCGCGGCGACTACCACGAACGCGGCGCGGTCGACCTCGACATCGAGGCGGCCCTCGACACCGACGTCGACCTCCTGAAGTTCACGCCCGGCGCCGACCCCGCGTTCCTCGAGACGCTCGACGGCAAGTCGGGTGTCGTGATCGAGGGGACGGGACTGGGCCACGTCAACACCGAGTGGATCCCGCGCCTCGAAGCACTCGTCGACGACGGGACCACGGTCGTGATGACCAGTCAGTGCATCGAGGGACGGGTCTGTGACCGGGTGTACGACACCGGGCGGGACCTGCTGGAGGCGGGGGTCGTCGAGGCCGGCGACACCCTCCCCGGGACGGCGATGGTGAAACTGATGTGGGTGCTTGAAAACCACGACGACCCGGAGACGGCGATGGGCGAGTCACTCGCCGGCGAGTTGACCGAGCGGTCGGTCCCCTGGACCTGAGCCGTGGCCCGGGACGCCGCCGACGGAAGCGGGACTGGCGTCGCCGTCCGACAGGCCCGCGAGGGAGACGCCGAGGCCGTCGCCGCCTTCACCGAAGACACCTGGGACGAGTTCGAGGGGAGCGATTACATCCCGGACGTCTTCCCGGAGTGGGTCGCGACGGATGGGGCCGACCAGTACACGGTCGTCGCCGAACGAGGCGGGGCGGCGGCTGCCGACGACGGGGGCGAGGGCGAGAACGAGGACCGGGACGGTACCGTCGTGGGTTGCTGTCAGGTCGTCCGGCTCTCGGAGCACGAGGCCTGGACGCAGGGTATCCGCGTCCATCCCGACCACCGTGGAGCCGGCGTCGCTCGGGCGATGGACGGGGCCTGTCGCGACTGGGCGCGCGAACGTGGCGCGACGCTGGCGCGGAACATGGTGTTCTCGTGGAACGAACAGGGACTGGCGACCGCGCGGTCGCTCGGCTACGAGCCCAGGACCGAGTTCCGCTGGGCCCACCCCGAACCCGACGCCGACGCGCCCGTTCCGGGCGACAGCGACGGCGACGGGGTGACCCTCACGGCCGACCCCGACGCAGTCTGGGGGTACTGGCAGCGCAGCGACGCCCGCGAGGCGCTCTGTGGACTGGCGCTCGACCCCGTAGAGCCGTGGGCGCTCTCGGAGTGGACGCGCGAGCGTGCTCGACGCGCGGCAACCGAGACGGCGGTCGTCGCCGTGCAGCGCGACGGGACGACCGGGGCGACCTGGCGGACGCGCGTCACCGAACGCGACGAGGAGACACTGGCCGTCTACGGCGCTGCAGGCTGGGAGACGCTCGCCGACGCGCGGGCGCTGTTCGCTGCCGTCGCACGCGACGCCGCTGCGGCCGGTGCCGACGCGATCCGCGTCCTGGTCCCCGAGACGCCCCGGCACGTCTCGGACGCGGCCGCCGCGGGCGTCGCACTCGCCGACGACCCCGACTTCGTCTTCGAGGCCGACCTCACGGCCCGGCGGGACGCGTAGGCGGTCGTTACCGGCGCTCAGTTCCCGTCGTGTCCCGGGGCGAGTGATAGGCTCCGAGTTACAACGCCGGGCCCGGGGGCAGGGGCCGGCATGGACCAGAAACTGACGGCGATAGTGCTGGCGACCGTGTTGCTGACGAGCGGGCTGGGGCTGGTCGGTGGCGGTGTGGCCCAGACCGGGAACGCGCCGACGCAGGCTGGGGCCGACGCGACGGTCTCGGTGTCTGCGACCGGCACGGCCACTGCCGAACCCGACAGGGCAGTCGTCTCCCTGGCGACGTCGGCGACGGCACCGACCGCCGGGGCGGCGACCGACCGCCTCGCGGCGAACGTCTCCGCACTGCGGGATGCGCTCGACGACCCGAATCTCTCGGTCGAATCGGTCCGGACGACCGGGTTCCAGGTGTTCAGCCAGCGCGAGAACGGGTCGACCGTCTATGTCGCTCGCCAGTCGTTCGCGGTGACGACCACCGACCCGGACGCCGCCGGTGACGTGGTCGACGCCGCCGTCGCCGCCGGCCCGACCGAAGTAAACGGCGTCGCGTTCGCCCTCTCGGACGAACGCAGGCGCGACGTGCGCGCCGAGGCTATCGACGCTGCAGTGACCGACGCGCGCGCTCAGGCGGAAGCAGTCGCCGACAGTGCCGGCCTCACGCTCGGCGAGATCCGGTCGATCTCGACGAGTGGCGGTTTCGACGGCCCGGTTCGTCTCGCCGAAGCGACCGACATCGACGTCAGTCCTGTCTCGGTCAGTGCCAGCGTGCAGGTCACGTACAACGCCTCGAATTGAGCGGCGAGAGCGCCCCTCCTCTCCGACTCACGACAGATGCGACGTGTCGTCACGACGAACCACGTCGGGCACGCCCGAAACGTCGACCTCGGTGACCCCGCAGTTGCGCGGCGTCCACTCACGGGCGACGGTCGGGACGTCCCGACCGGTGAGCTCGGCGACGACGACCCGCAAGGCCCCGCCGTGGGTCACCACGGCCACCGTCTCGTCTTCGACACAGGCCAGCAGCGACTCCAGGCCGTCGGCGACGCGCCGGCGGAACTCGTCGAGTGACTCCCCGCCCGGCACCGATCCGACGGCGCTGAGCGACCCGTCGAGGGCGTACTCGTCGTGGCGCTGTGCGACCGTCCGCTTGTCGAGCCCCTGGTAGTCGCCGAAGTCACGTTCACGCCAGGCCTGGTCGAAGGAGATCGGGGCGTCGACGCCCGGTTGCTCGCCGTCGTCCGGTCGCTGGTCACCGTCACTCGACCCGTCCCCGCCCGCACTCGGGCCGGCGCGTTCGCCGCTACCGCCACGTCCACCGCCACCGGCCGCTCTCGTCCCTGCACGCAGGAGGCGGGCAGTCTCCTGGGTGCGCCGCAGGTCCGAGGCGAGGACACGTTCGACACCGCAGTCACGGAGGTAGACGCCGGTCGTGCGGGCCTGGTCGCGGCCACGACCGGTCAGCGGCGTCGACGCCCAGCCCTGGATCCGGCCCTCCCGGTTCCAGGTCGTCTCGCCGTGGCGCACGAACAGGATCCGGGTCGTTCCGGGTCCCGATGTCGGGTCCATCTACGGCGCCTCGCGTTCGAACTCGTCGGTTTCCTCGTCGACGTCGTCGTCCTCGCGCCAGTCCCGGACCACGATGGCCAGTTCGTAGCCGACGACGAGGCCGACGACGAGCACCGCGACCTGTTCGACCGGGAGCGCGAGCGCGTCGACGCGCTCGACGAGCGTCGGGTTCGGACTGCCGAAGTAGCCGACGACGAACGCCAGCGGCCAGACGAGCGCGCGACCCCGCGAGAGCACCCGACGGACGCGGACGCTCGCACCGCCGCTCCGGAGGCTGTAGCCCAGGAGTTCGTACAGCGCGACCAGCACGACACCGATGACCAGCGGCGTCTGGGTGGTCAGCCCCGAGGAGGACAGCCAGTCGGTGAAGACGGCGGGCAGGCTGTCGTGATAGCCCGCCGGCAGCGGCGCCGAACTCGCGAGATAGCCCGCGACGAGCGCCAGTACCCACGCGACCGGCCGCCGGGCGCGCAACTCCGCCGAGGAGGGTATCGGCGACTCCTGGGTCCACCGGAGCACCAGCAACGTTCCCTCGAACAGCGCGATCATCGTCACGGCGACGAGGATGGGCGCCATCCCGGTCGGGTCCGGACTGAAGATGAAGGCGACCGTCGCGAACCCACCGTAGAAGTAGAGCCGGCGGTCGGCCATCCACCTGCGCGTCGTCACGCCCATCATCACTGCGAGCATGATGAGCAGGGGGATCTGGAAGACGAGCGCGAAAAAGCCCATCATCATCACGATGAGATTGAACGTCTCCGTGAGCGAGAAGGCCACTTCCGCGGCCTGGGCGGTGTAGCCGGTGAAGTAGACGAACATCGCCGGCAGGACGAGCAGGTAGGCGAAGCCGACCCCGACGAACGCCAGTATCAGGCTCACCGGAACCGACGCGAGGTAGTACCGGCGCTCTCTGGGGTAGAGCCCGGGCTTCATGAACAGATAGGACTCGTAGACCATCACCGGGAGGGCCATGATGAACCCGCCGAGCGTGGCGACTTTCAGCCGCGCGAACATCAGCGCGAGCGGGTGATACACACGCGGACACGCCGCGTCGCTTCCCGCCGGGGGTGCCGGGCAGGCCTCGACGGTCCCCGGGAGAAACGAGTACCAGAGGAAGTTGATGAGATACTCCGCGAACGGGAAGACGACGCCGCTTACGAGCGCCGCGATGACGATGACCACGCCCAGCCGGCGGATCATCTCCTCGATGTGCTGGTCCAGGGGCATCTCCTGGTCGTCGGGCGCGCCCACCGCCTCCGCCGAGGCGCCACCGCCTGCCCCGTACGGGTCGACGTCGTCGACGTCGTAGGCCTCGCCGCCGTCAGAGCGAAGCTCCGAGGAGTCTCCGTTCGCTTCGCTCGCGGAGACGCCGTCGGTGGCAGTCGCCCCCTCGGAAACGTCAGCGTCGGCCCTTCCGGCAGCGTCGGTCCCGACGGCCGCGTCGCTGTCGTCGGAGCCGGGCCGGTCCGCTGGCGGAGAGACGCCCTCGTCGGCCATTCGTCGCCTCGTTTGCGCTCCCCTGTTGTAAGCCTTCTTTTCCCGCCCCCTTCGGCGGTCGTCCGGGCCGCCCGGGACCACACACGGCGCCCGCGTGCTCGTCTCGCAATGAATAAGTTGATAACAGGCAGTCGGCTACGTTCCGGCGAGATGGCCAGCGCCGTCGACGACGACACCAAGCGAGCGGTGGCGCAGGGGCGGGCGACCGTCGGGTCCCTGCTGACCAACGCCCGCGACGACCTGCAGAAGGTGTTTCTCGTCGCCGTCGCCGGCTTCATGGGGACGTTCTGGGCGCTGCGCCTGTTCATCTGGGACATGCTGAAACGCGACCTGAACACCAACCCCAACACCGAGATCATCGCCGTCACGCCCTTCGACGTCATCCTCCTGCAGGCCAAGATCGGCCTGTTCGTCGGGGTGTTGCTGGCGATCCCGACGATGGTCTACTACGGTCGCGACGCCTTGCGGGCACGTGGCTGGTGGCCCGCCGAGGACATCCCGCGCTGGAAACTCGTCTTCCCCGCCACCCTCTCTGTCGTCCTCTTCGTCGGCGGGATCGCCTACTCGTATTACGTCTTCTTCCCGGTCATGCTGGGCTTTTTGGCCGGGAACGCCGTCAACGCCGGTCTCCAGCCCTCCTGGTCGATCGTCAAGTGGACGCAGTTCATCGCCTTCCTCGGGCTCTCCTTCGGTATCGCGGCACAGCTCCCGCTGATGATGAGCGGGCTCTCGTACCTGCGGATCGTCAGCTACGAAGCGTTCCGCGAGAAGTGGCGCCACGCCGTCGTCGGCATCTTCGTCTTCGGGGCGTTCTTCTCGCCGCCGGACCCGATCACCCAGATCATGTGGGCGGTGCCGCTGATCATCCTCTACGCGTTCAGCCTCCAGCTGGCACGGTTCGCCGAACTCCTGCGACGGTCGACCGACGAACTCCGGCTCCCGGTGGTCGCTCGCGCCCACTGGAACCAGCTCGCCGGCGTCGCCGTCCTCGCGGGCGCCGCGACCTACTACTTCTTTACCGCGGGCGGTATCGCCGCGGTCAACGACCTCGTCACGTACCTGCCCGAGGGATACCAGGTCACCGTCCCGACGCTCGCCGACGTGACCGGGCTCGACGCCCAGGTCGCGGCGGTCATCCCGACCGTCGTCGTCGGCGTCGGTGCGGCGGGTATCGTCCTGTTCGTCTACGCTTCCCGTGCACTCGAAGCCGCCCGCGACCCCTACGAGACGCGTGGCTCACCGGCCGACATCGACCTGATGTCGCTCGACGCCTCCGCGATCGGCGTCACACCGCCGGAACGGTTCGAGGAGATGAGCGAGGGTGAGGCGACCGAACTCGCCCGCGAGGCGCTCCACGACCACGACGACCCCGAGAAGGCCCAGGCCATCCTCGACCGCTACGACGAGGTCCAGGAACGCCTCGAAGCCGAGGAAGAAGCCGAGAGCGGGGACGGTTCCACCCAGCAAGCGGAGTCCGGCGGCGCGATGGCTTCGACGACGACCGGCGTCGTCGACTCCTTCACCGAGGGCGAGACCACCGAGGAGGACATCGGCGGCTACTACTACGACATCGCCTTCATCCTGGAGAGTCTCACCTCGCGGGCGTTCCGCATCGTCGGCCTCTTCGGCGTGGTGATGGCCGCTTCCTTCCTCTTTCTCTATCGCGGCGGCATCGGGATGATCCGCGAGGAGTTCCTCGGGCAGATGCCCACCCAGCAGGCCGATCTGGTCGAGATCGTCGCCTTGCACCCCGTCGAGGCGCTCATCTTCGCGATCAAGTTCTCGACGCTTTTGGGCGCGGTCGCGACGCTGCCGCTGATACTGTACTACGTCTGGCCCCGCCTCAAAGAACGGGGACTCGTCGGTGGCGACCGCCGGGTGCTGGTCGTCTGGGGCGGAACCCTGCTGGTGGGACTGGTCGGCGGGAGCCTGCTGGGCTTTTTCGTCGTCGCGCCGGCGATCATCTCCTATCTCGCACAGGACGCCGTCGAGGCGCACATGATCATCAACTACCGTATCAACAACATCGGCTGGTTGGTCGTGTTCACCACCGTCGGCATCGGCCTGCTCGTCGAGATCCCCGTGACGATGTTGCTCTTCCATCGTGGCGGCCTCGTTACCTTCACCACGATGTTCGACCGCTGGCGGTCGGTCGTCATGGCCATCGTCGTCACCGCCGCGCTGGTCACGCCCTCCAGTCTGCTGACGATGCTCGTCTTCGCACTTCCCATCGCGCTCGCCTACCTGATCGGACTCGCGATGCTGTGGGTCTACACGCTCGGCGGCCGACGCACCCCCAGACGCGAAGGGGAGACCGCGGACTGAACCTTCGTGCCGTCAGAGCGCGTCGCCGCGTGCCACGTCGGTGAACTCGAAACGGGCACCGTCGTCGCTCTCGACGAGTTCGACCGTCCAGCCGTGGGCCTGGGCGAGCTCCCGGACGATCGCGAGGCCGTAGCCGGTGCCGTCCTCGTCGGTCGAGAACCCGTGCTCGAACACCTGTTCGCGTTTGTCCGCGGGGATGCCGGGACCGTCGTCCTGGACGTAGAAGCCGTTGTCCCCGTCGAGCGTCCCGACCGTGACGGTGACGTCAGTCCCTGCGTGTTCGACCGAGTTGCGAAAGAGGTTCTCGAAGATGCGGGCGAGGCGGTCGGGGTCGGCGCCGATCCGGTAGGCCCAGTCCTGTTCGAGGGACGCCTCGACTGTATCGACGGCACCCCAGCCTTCGGTGGCGACGCGACTGGGGTCGAACCACTCCAGGTTCTCGACGCGTGCCCCCTCGCGGGCGAACGTGAGGACGTCCTGGATGAGTTGTTCCATGCGCTCGTGCATCTCCGAGACGTCCGCCAGGTTCTCCTCGCCGCCGCGGGTGCGGTAGACCTGCAACCGGCCGCGAGCGACGTTGAGCGGGTTGCGCAGGTCGTGACTGACGATGCCGGCGAACTGGTCCAGCCGTTCGTTCTGCCTGTCGAGTTCCTCCTCGCGGCGCTTCTCGTCGGTGATGTCGGTGGTGATACCGACGATCCCCTGGATGCGCCCCGTGTCGTCGTACCACGGCGCTTTCGTCGTCTTGAAATACAGCGGTCGGCCGTGTGGGGGCTGGACCCGTTCGACCTTGTCGACGAGCGGCTCTCCGCTGTCCATGATGCGGTCGTCTTCCGCGACCGACTCCGCCGCGCCCGCCGCCGGATAGAGGTCGAAGTCGGTCTTCCCGAGGACGTCCTCGGGGGTGTGGAGGATCTTGCCCTCGGGTGATTCGATGAACGGTTCGACGACGTTCTCGCTGACGAGGACGTGCCGGCCCTGCCGGTCCTTGAAGTACACCGACATCGGGATGTGTTCGAGCAGCGACCGGAGCATCGACCGCTCGTCACGGCCGACTCGCGGGTCGCGGCCGGGTGGCCGTTCGCGGTCGACCGGGCGGTCGCGCGCGCCGCCCTGCGGGGTCGTCGCGACCAGGTACGCCCGGCGGTCGGTCTCGTCGGCGACGACACGCACCTCCGATTTGAAGCCCTCCCCGTCGGCGTCCCGGCAGTGCCACTCGCGAGTCTCGTAGTGGCCCCGCGCCGCGCCCGCGAGGAGCGACTCCACCGGGTCGTCGTCGGTGATCCACTCGAGCTCCGCCTCGCCGGGCGCGCCACGGCCCTGCCCGCGCAGTTGTGCGCCGATGTCGGTCACGAAGAGGTCCTCGATCACCGCCCCGTCGAATCGCTCCCGCTCCCACCCCCACGCCTCGAAGAAGAGGTCGTTGGCGTCGACCAGTCGCCGGGTCTCGAGGTCGAACTCGACGACGGCGCCGTCGGCGAAGTCCGCCAGTTCCCAGGCCACCGTCGACGGGTCACGCTCGACGAGTCGACGGAGACGGACCGGGAGCGCGTCGACCGTCCCCGTCGGGTCGACGTGGTCCGCGTACGCGTCGTCGAGGACTCGCGCCAGCGCCTCGCGGTCGAGGTCTGCCGTCGCTACGAGCACCGGGCTCGTCGCCGACTCGTCTCTCACCCGGTCGTACTCCGCAAGGTTACCGACCACGAGACCGGCGACTGTCCCGTCGCCGACGGCGGACAGCGCCGCGTCGACGGCCGCGAACTGTTCTAGCTCGACCGCTCCGCCGTCTAACCCGTCGCGAATCCGGTCGGCCCAGCCGGTACCCGTTTCGACGAGTGCGACGTGGACTGACGTGCGGCCACTCTTCTCCATCGTCCGACCTTCGATCCCCCAACCAGTAAACTCTCTCCCCGGAGTATCGATTATGATACTAGAGGGGCAGACCCACACAATTTGTCTGATGTACCTGGAATACGGGGCTTACTACCCATTGGGGAAGTATGAGGGTATGGGAACTGATAATTGGGGATTCGGGTCGGTGTGGGCAGGGGTGGACACAGCCAGTTGCTGGCGACGGCGAGGGTCCGCACAACGATACGGTCGGCGAGGAGGTGGTCGGGTGCAACGACACGGTCGTCCAGTGAGCGACGGCCGGCGGAGAGTCACCCGTGCGGGACGCCGGTGAACTCGAAGCGGGCTCCGTTCTCGCTCTCGGCGAGTTCGACCGTCCAGCCGTGGGCTTCGGCGATCTCGGCGACGATCGCGAGACCGAAGCCGGTACCGCCCTCGGCGGTCGAGACGCCGCGCTCGAAGAGGTCGTCCCGGACCGACTCGGGGACGCCGGAGCCGTCGTCCTGGACGAAAAAGCCGCCTTCCGCCTCGAGCGTGCCGACCTCGACGGTGACGTCGTCGCCCCCGTGCTCGACCGAGTTGCGAAAGAGGTTCTCGAACAGGCGGACCAGTCGGCTGGGGTCGGCCTCGATACAGTAGTCCCACTGCTGGACGAGCGTGGCGTCGCCGGTGTCGACGGCCTCCCAGGCTTCCCAGGCCTGCGGGTGACCGTCGATCCATTCGGTGTCCTCGACCTGGCTGCCCTCGCGAGCGAACGCCAGCACCTCGTCGATGAGTTCCGCGATGCGCTCGTGCATCTCCGCGACCACGTCGAGTTCCGACTCGTCGCCGGTCCGCCGGTAGAGTTCGAGTCGCCCCTCCGCGACGTTGAGCGGGTTGCGCAGGTCGTGACTGACGATGCTCGCGAACTCCTCGAGGCGTTCGTTCTGCCGGTCGAGTTCGCGCTCGCGGTGTTTCTGGTCGGTGATGTCGACGGTGATGCCGACGATCCCCTGGACGCGCCCGTCGTCGTCGTACCACGGGGCCTTGTTCGTCGAGAACCACAGGTCCCGGCCGTGGGGCGGCTGGACGTGTTTCTCCTGGCCGCGCAGGGGCTCGCCGGTCTCGATGATCCGCTCGTTGTCGGCGGTCGCCCGGACGGCCATCTCCGGCGTATAGAGGTCCCAGTAGGTCTTCCCGTGGACGTCCTCGGGCGTGTGCATGACCTTGCCGTCGGTCCCCTCGATGAACGGCTCGACGAGGTCCTCGCTGACGAGGACGTGCCGACCCTGCCGGTCCTCGAAGTACACCGACATCGGGACGTGTTCCATCACCGACTGCAGCATCGACGCCGCGTCGTGGTCCGTCTCGTCGGCCCGGGCCCCGCTCTCGTCCCCGTCGCCGTCCGGGACGGTCGCGACGAGATACCCGACGTCGGCGGCCGGGTCGGCGACGATGCGGACTTCGCTCTTGAAGTACCCGCCGTCGGCGTCCCGACAGTGCCACTCACGGGTCTCGAAGTCGCCGTTCTGTGCGTTCCTGACGAACGTCTCGACCGGGCCGCCCTCCGTGACCAACTCCAGTTGTTCTTCCCCGGCCAGATCCCGTCCCTGTCCGCGCAGTTCGTGGGTGATGTCCGTCACCCACAGGTCCGACAGTGTCGCGTCGGTGAGGTCGACGTCCCAGGCGTCGGCGAAGGCCTCGTTGGCCGCCAGTACCTCGAACGTCTCGACGTCGAACTGGACGACTGCCTGGTCGGCGAGCGCGGCGACGTCCCAGGCGATGTCGTCGTCGTCCGCCCCGGTCACCTGCCGGACGCGCTCGCCGACCAGCGTCTCCACCGGCCCGTCGGCGTGGACGAACGCCGCCGCGTCGTCGTCGACGACCCGCTCTGCGACCGCTTCGCTCCTCGCCACCGCGACGACCGGGACGTCCGCGGCGATGTGTCGCACCGCACTGTAGGCGTCGGCCCCCTCGGTCACGACACAGGCGGCTTCACCGTTCCGGACCGCCGCGACCGCCCCTGCAGGGTCGGCGGTCGCCCCGTCCGATACGACTCCCAGGTCCGTCTCCGCGAGTGTGGCCCCGACACCCGTGTCCCCGGCCGCGCTGTCGGCGACGACGGCGACTCGCGAACCCGGACGTACCGACTGGCGCATTGGTCTTCTTACTCATTCTGTATTTCCATGACATAAACCCATCGCCCAGTAGAGGGGGTCTCGACACGTCGAGCGAACGGTGCCCACGAGGTCGACGCGGCTGTCCGTGTGTGGGTCGGCTGGGGGCGCGACGCGACGACGTCGCCACCGTGTGAAGGTCGAGAAACTCGGCCCGACTCTTCGAGATATCGGCGCTTGCACGCCCGGGAGCAAAACCCCCTGATCGCGACGTCGCCGGCGCGGAGCGCTATGGGATGCCAGGCTGTGTCGTGGAAGGGGGCACGGCAACCCCGTCGTTCAGTCGTCCCGTCTCCCTTACTGATGGTTCAGACCGCCCTACCGGCGGTAAGACGGTACTACCCGTCGGTCTCGGTGAAGCGATCCGCGAGAAACTCGCCCGGTTGCGGTCAGTCGTCGGTCGTCGTCACCTGTTCGAACTCCTTCTCGTCGTACATATCGTCTATCTCGTCGGCGTAGCGGTCCCGAATATCGCGACGTTTTTTCTTCAGCGTCGGCGTCAGCAGGCCGTTCTCCTGGGTGAACTCCTCGGGGACGAGCCGGAACTTCTTGATACGTTCGTGGTCCTCGAAGTCCTGATTGACGCGGTCGATCTCGCGTTCGACGAGATCCCTGGCCGTGTCGCTCGCACAGACCGCTTCCGCCGTGTCGGGGACCGAGACGTCCTCTGACTCGGCGAACCACTGGATCCCCTCGACGTCGGGGACCACGATCGCACTGACGAACTTCCGGTCCGATCCCAGGACCATCACCTGCTCGATGAGCGAGATGTCGCCGAAGCGTTCCTCGATCGGCCCCGGTGGGATGTTCTTGCCCGTCGAGAGGACGATGAGCTGTTTGGCCCGTTCGAGAAACCTGAAGTACCCGTCCGGCCGCCGCTCGACGATGTCGCCCGTCCGTAGATACCCATCGTCAGTGAAGACGTCTGCAGTTGCCTCCGGTCGCTCCCAGTAGCCGTCGGTCACGTTCGGTCCCGAGACCAGTAGTTCGCCCACCTCGCCCTCGACGTCGAACTCGGCGTCGATGTCCGTGTCGAGTCGCACGTCCACGTCCTGGACCAGGGGGCCGATCGTGCCCGTCTCCGGGGCGGTCGGCGGGTTCGTCGTCACGACCGGTGCCGCCTCCGTCAGGCCGTACCCCTCGTAGACCGGCAGTCCCATCCCGTGATACAGCGTCGCGAGCTCCGCAGAGAGCGTCCCGCCACCGCTCACCATGAAGTCGAGGTTGCCGCCGAGCGCCTCCCTGACGTCCGAGAACACGAGGCGGTCGGCCACTGCGTGTTTCGCCGCGAGGAGCGATCCCGGATCCTCGGCGCGGTGGTAGTCACGGCTCACGTCGGTCGCCCACGCGAACACCCGCTCGGCGACTGCCGATCCCTGTGCCTCCTCGCGGATGGCCGCGTACATCTTCTCGAACACCCGGGGGACGGCCACCGCCGACGTCGGCTCGACGGACTGGAAGTCCGCCTTCAGCGTGTCGGGACTCTCGGCGTACGCGACGGTCCCCCCGGCCGCGAAGATCAGGAAGTGACCCGCGAGACGCTCGAAGACGTGTGCGAGCGGCAGGAACGAGACGGTCGTCGTGTCCGTGTCGATGCACTGCTCCGGCGGCTTGTCCGGGCGCGGACCGTAGCGGCGGTACACCTGGTTGACGTTCGACCGGAAGTTGCGGTGGGTGAGTCTGACGCCCTTCGGTTTGCCGGTTGTCCCCGACGTGTAGACGAGGCTGGCGAGGTCGTCGAGTTCGCCCGCCTCGAGCCACGACTGGAAGGCGTCCTCGTCGAAGCTCGCCTCGCCGCGTTCGTAGACGTCCGCGAGCGTGTAGACATCGTCAGCGCCGGCGAACCGACCGGGGTCGTCCATCACGACGTGGAATTCCAGGTCGAGGTCGGCGTCGTTCTCGTAGACCCGTTTCAGACACTGTTCGTTCTCGACGACGACACCCGAGGCGCTGGGGTCGTCGAGCAGATACGCCGCCTGGGATTCGGAGGAACTCTTGTAGACCGTCGTCACGACCCCGCCCGCCGACAGGATAGCGAAGTCACACTGCGCCCACTCCATACGCGTGTCGGCGAAGAGTCCGACCCGGTCGCCGCGCTTGACACCGAGGTCGCGGAACCCGGCGGCGAGGCGGCGGACCACCCCGGCCATCTCGTCGTAGGTCAGCGTCTCGAACGCGCCGTCGGGCGCGACCGGATACGCGACCCCGGCCAGCGACCGGTCGTAGACGCCGCCCTTGTACTGCTGGGCCGCCAGATCGGCGTGTCGCGACGCACTCCGGTCGAACATCCGTGCCAGCGTCGTCTCACGCAACACGGGGTCGTCGAACGATCGTTCCTCGTCGGCCGAAGCCATGCCCAATAATTCCCGATTATTCGTGAAAAAGATAGAGGTCGGATCGAAATGGCTCGACGCCGTTTAGCCGACGCCGCGCACTTGCCGGCCGATCCCGGGGTTGCCAGTGGTCTTGCCACCCGGGCGACGCCGCGCACTTGCCGACACATCTATATTCTTCGGCGAATCTCACACGAATACATGCCCAAGATAAGCGTCGAGATCCCCGAGGAGTTACTCGCCGACCTGGACGACCACGTCGGCGACGACGCGAAGTTCGTCAACCGGAGCGACGCGGTCCGTGCATCCATACGGAAGACACTCGACATGCTCGACGAGATCGACGCTCGCCACGGCCGCATCGATGAGGAGTAGCACCGTCCGCATCGGTCTGGTTGCGCTGTTCGTCACGGCGCTGGTCACCGCACAGCTCGCCGCCGCGAAGGTACTGGCCGTCTCCCTGCCGACCGACCTCCCGCTCGTGGGGGCGAGTGTCTTCGTCCCCGGGGGTGTGCTCGCCTATGCACTGACGTTCTTTGCCTCCGACTGCTACGCGGAGATATACGGCCGCCGGGACGCACAGACGCTGGTCAACATCGGCTTTTTCATGAACTTCGTCATGCTCGGGCTGGTGTACTTCGCGGTGGCGATGCCGATCGCGCCGCCACAGGTCACGGGCGCCAGCCAGGCGCAGTTCAGCGCCGTCGTCCAGTCCGGGACGGCGGTCGTCGCCGGGAGTCTCTTCGCCTACCTCGTCAGCCAGAACTGGGACGTCGTCGTCTTCCACTGGGTGCGCGACCGCACCGGCGGCGACCACCTCTGGCTGCGGAACCTCGTCTCGACCGGGACGAGCCAGGCCATCGACACGGTCATCTTCGTCGGGATCGCCTTCGCCATCGGCCCCGCTGTGCTGTCGGGTGCCTCGTTTCCCCCCGCCACGCAACTCGCGGGGCTGATGGCCGGCCAGTACCTCGCGAAACTCGTCATCGCCGTCGCCGACACGCCGTTCGTCTACGCCGTGGTCAGCAGCGTCGGTGCCCACGACGCCGGGTCCGACGCCACCGCCTGGGCGCGGTGACGCCGCCTCGACACCGCGCTCGGGGATCCTCGATCCCGCGCTCGGCTGCTTTGCGGTCACTCCACGGGCTGGGCGAAGCCGAAGTTCGGCTTCACTTCGTCGACCCGCACGTCGACCGTCTCGCCCTCGCTCGCGCCCGAGACGAACAGCGTGTAGTCTTCGACCTTGGCGACGCCGTCGCCCTCGCTGCCGACGTCGACGATCTCGACGGTGAGACGGTCGCCCTCCCGGACCGGCGCGGTGAGAAAGCCCTTCGCGACGAGGTAGAGCTCCGAGGACGAATCCCGGGAGGCGTCCGGACGGACCTGCCGAACGTACTCGAAATCGCTCTCCAGGTCCGCCTCGAGGTCGGTCAGGTCCTGTCCGTCGAAGACCTTCACAGCCAGATCGCCACCGGAGGCGAGTACCTCGCGGGCGACAGCGGCCGCCTGCCGGGCGAGGTGGACCGACCGTGCGTGGTCGAGCTCGTACTGGCCGGTCATGTTCGGGGCCATGTCCGAGAGGACGACGTCGACCGGGCCGCCCGCGTTCCGGTTCCCGCTGGCGTCCCCGTCGGTGTCATCGCCTGCCACCCCGCCGACGTCTTCGATCACGCGTTCGACGGTCTCGTCTTCGGTCATGTCCCCGCGGACGTACTCGACGGTCGCGTTCGGGTCTTCCAGTGGGTCGATGCGCTGGCGGTCGACGCCGACGACCGTCCCACGCTCGCCGACGCGTTCGGCGGCGACCTGGAGCCACCCGCCCGGCGCGGCCCCGAGGTCCACGACCGTGTTGCCCTCGCCCAGCAGTCCCGCAGTCTCGTCTAGCTGCTGGAGTTTGTACGCCGACCGGGCCCGGTAGCCTTCCTGTTTGGCCCTGTTGTAGTACTTATCTTTCCCTGACATATTTGCCCAGTGACAGAATTCGAACGCGAGAACCGCGCGAACGTCTAGTCATACACTATGCAGGTGGTCGACGCTGAAAGGGGTGCCGAATCGAGAACTATCCGTGCGGATCTCGATGCCGGTGGTTTGCCTGTTGTCGGCAACACCGTTTAGTGTACGTACGATAGATGTACGCACGTATGTCGGAGACAGGATCGGACGACGCCGACCCCGAGATCGACCGAATAAACCTCCGAATCTCGCGTTCGTTCCTCGAAGTAGTGGACGAGGCGTGGCGAGAACGGGGATTCAACAGCCGAAGCGAGTACATTCGGTACGCTCTCCGCGATGCGGTGAACCACCCCGAAGGTGCGGGCTTCTGGAAAGACCTCGCCATCAGTGAGGCGCAGTTCGACGAGGGAGAGGGGCTTTCGAGCGATGAGGTCAAACAGAAGCATGGGATCGACGGCGAGTGACGAGGAGTGGGACTGGGCGTTCTCCCCACGAGCGGACGATCAGTTCGCACAACTGGGTTCCGAATCCAAGCAGCGAGTTACTTCGAAGTTGGACGAGGTAGTGTCCTCTGAGTGGCGAGAGCCAGCTGATTTTCTCGAACCGCTGACAAACTCGCCGTTCCAGAAGTTACGGGTTGGCGATTACCGACTCGGGTGTCGGCTCCTTCGAGAAGAGCGGACACTCCGCGTCGAGAGTATTCGGCAGCGAGAAGGAGCGTACAAAGGCGACGATTAGAAGGCCAAACAGCCGTTATGGGTAGTTGTAATACCCGTCTTTGCCGCTCATGTGTCCATCACTGAACTCCTCGCCGTGGTCCGCGTGAGAACGACGGGCGAATCTGCGTTCATACGGGAAGAGACGCCATCGAAGCGGAAAGGGACATCGGATGGTGCTCGGGTGTCATCGAAGACGGCAGCTAACCCCTCCCACTTTGGACGAGAGATTGGGAATAGATATTAAACGCTCCCACTCCCTACTGCTGGTATGGGCGGAGAAGTTCGAGCGGACGATCGTGGACGGGTCACGATACCGAAAGAGGTGCGCGACCGGTACGGCGACCAGTACCGACTGGTCGAACTGGACAGCGGGATCAAACTGGTTCCCATCCCGGACGACCCGCTGGAAGAACTCCGGGCGGCCGCGAGCGACGACCTCCGCGAAGCATCGCTGAGCGATCTCGAGGCTGCAGCCAGCGAGGAGGCCGGAGAGCAAGCGAGTGAGCATGTACGCTGATCTGGACTTCTGGCTGGCGCTCCTGAAGAACGACGACTGGGTGAACGACCGCGCCGAGTTGCTCCTCGAGGAACACGAGGGGGAACTGGTGGTGTCGCTGGCCACGTTCGTCGAACTGTTCCTCGTCGAAGAGCGGTTCCCCTTCGACCGCGAGCGAGCCGTGACGGCGATTCTCGAACTGGCGACGTATTCCGGCGACCCGGACGTCGTGTATCAGGCCTCGGAGCACATCGACGAGGGACTGAACACGTTCGACGCGTTCCACGCTGCGCTCTCGGGAGGGAGCATCATCTCCAGTGACGGTGCATACGACGACATCGGTAGCATCGAACGCATTCGACTCGAACCCGACGAGAGCAGGGATTCCGGGGACTGAGCACGACAGTGTCCAGTTCGTAGGCTACCCGGCCCGAGAAGAGTAGTTGTCAAATGCGTCTACTCGGCTGTGCCAGCAGTGTGGAACCCGACATATGTCTCGGGTTGGCACTGTCTAGTTGAGCACCTCCTCGGCAGGTGTGCGACCATCTAACGCTTGATTCGGTCGATTTCGGTTGTAGTAGTGTCTGAACCGCCGCAACCATCGTTTCGCGCGTGATTGACTGCCCCGCCAAAACGAGTGAAAGCGGTCGATCCGCATGGTCACAGTCTGGAACCATTTTTCGATGTGGTTCCGGTCGTGATAGTCGAGTTGACCGCTCAGACCGTGACGAGAGAGGACAGTCAGATAGCCACCAGCATCGACGAGAAACTCTGTGTCGGAGACGTTGTGTTTCTCGGTGAGACGGTGGAGGAACGCCGTCCTCAGAAATCGGAGATTTCTGATGGGCTGCACGAGAACGGAGTTCTCGTGAACGCCGCGGGGTCTGTCCCGCGGCGGCTGAACACGTCTACTTCGAGCAGGAGTTTCGATTCCGTGTCGATCGCGGCGTAGAGCCACTCTTTCTCGCCGTCTACCTCGATCTGTTTCTCGTCGACCGCGACCCGCGACGGCTCGGCCGTCGGCGGGTCGCTCTGCTGGTCGGCGAGTTTTTCCTTCCAGTTTCAGACTGCCTGATAGCAGCGATCGACACCCAGCCAGGCTAAGACGTCCTCGACTTCACGTACTGACAGCTCCATCGAGTGAAGTCGAATCGAGTGGATGGAGTCGCACATGGGTGTGACCGTCGACGAGAGGGCCCAGGACATGGCTGATGACGACTACAACGGCGGGATGTACGGGCAGGGCCACTGCTGACGGTGCTGACCGTTTCGATCGCTTCGCCCCAACACCACGACTCACAAACGCAAGATAATGACACACCTCACCTCTCACATCGGACGCACTGCTCGTCGACTCACGGTACTCGCCGTCCCGCTGCTGGTCGCGGCGACGGGAACGGCTGCTGCCTACGGTGGCGGGGGCTACGGCGGTGGCATGATGGGGGGCGGCTGGGGGCTCTTTGGCGGGGCGATGGGTCTCTGGGGACTCCTCTGGGTGGGGCTTCTCATCGCTGTCCCGCTCTCCCTCGTCTATGCGCTCCTCAACCGAGGATCCGGCGGGAACAGTGAGCAGTCGCTGTCGGTTCTCCGCGAGCGTTACGCCCGCGGTGAGCTCTCGGACGACGAATTCGATCGACGGCGAAAACAGCTCGAACGTACCGGATGACCGGAACAGCTGCTGTTCCAGCCGGTGCACCACACCTCCAACGTCAGCCGTTGCGCCACCCAACCGTTAACCCCGTGGACGGGGTATGATATTCCATGGAATACACAATACAGACTTCAGTCACCGGTGAGTTCGACCAAGTGGTCGAGACGACGATAGAGGCACTCAGAGACGAAGGCTTCGGCGTCCTCTGTGACATCGACGTGCAGGCGACGCTCAAAGAGAAACTCGGCGAGGAATTCCGACAGTACCGCATCCTCGGGGCGTGCAACCCGGGACTGGCACACGAGGGCCTGAACGAGGAAATCGAACTCGGTGCGCTTCTCCCGTGTAACGTCATCGTCTACGAAACCGACAACGGTGAGGTCATGGTGAGCGCAGTCGACCCACAACAGCTCGTCGGTATCGCTGACAACGAGGCGCTCGACTCGATCGCGACCGAAGTCAACGAGAGGTTCGAACGCGTCCTCACCAGCGTCGCCGAGGAACCCGAATCCCCGTCAGAGGCCTGATATCGATGTCCTCGTCGAACCAACTCGACACGACGACCATCGTCCTCCTCATCCTCGGGGCGATCATCGTCCTGCCACTGCTCACAATGGGGATGGGATTCGGCGGGATGATGGGATACGGTGGAATGATGGGCGGGTACGGAACGACCAGCGGGTGGTGGCCACTCGTCGCGATGCTCCTCCAGCTGGTCTTCCTCCTCGTTCTGCTCGGTGGGGGATACCTCGTCTTCCGCCGGGTGACGGAATCACAATCGGCGCGGAATCCCGCGATGGAGGAGTTGCGGACTGCGTACGCCCGTGGCGATCTCACCGACGAAGAGTTCGAAACCCGTCGGGACAAACTCGAACGCTCTGAGTGAATCGATCACGACCTCGGGTGTCTGCCCGAGCCCGGAGTGTGCGACTCGAACGACCACTCCGTGGACTCCCCGTTAGTGACCTACGAATCTGAACGCTGAGACCGACTCAGCTTTCGAATCCCAATAGAAATGTGCAAAAGGCCCAAGACCATACTATCCACCATGAGCGAAGTACTCCTCTTCACCCGAGAGACGTGCGGGGCGTGCGCAACGCAGCGAGAGAAAAACGAGGGCATCGAAGATGCGTATCCGGATGTCGAGTTCCGAGAGGTCGACATCCAGACCGATCTGGAGACCGCCGAGGAGTACGGTGTCCGAAAGACGCCCACGACGCTCGTGTACGCGAACGGGGAACGGACAGCCGAGTTCATCGGGATCGCCGACCGAGCCGAGCTGGAGGCGGCTATCGAGCACGCAGACCAGCACTCGACCGGACTCGCGCAACGGCTCGCCAGCATCGTACACGGATGACGGAAACCACATACACAGATAATGACCTACAGTAGACGCCAGTTTCTGGGGGCGCTCGGGGCCAGCACAGTCGCGACGGCGGGGTTCACCCGGCCAGTCGCTGCACAGGAGACGCCCGTCGTCAGGATGGGCAACAACTACTTCGACCCGATCGGGCTCCACGTCGACCCCGGCACGACCGTTCGCTTCGAGATAGCTGCCGGAGCACACTCGGCGACGGCCTACGAGAGCCGGATTCCATCTGCCGCCAGTGCATTCGATAGTGGCGTCATCTCGTCGGGAGCGTTCGAGTACACGTTCGAGGAACCAGGCACATACGACTACTACTGCATCCCGCACAAGTCAGTCGGGATGGTTGGTCGCATCGTCGTCGGCAGCCCTGGCGGGCCAGCCGAAACGAGCCCGATCCCGGACGGCGACGTGCCCGAGAGCGACGCGATCGTCGAACAGGGGGCGATAGCGTATGGATCCAGCACCGGAGGAGACGAGAACTCTGGTGGCGGAATGACGGGTCGTGGGATGGGCCCGGGGCCGGGAATGATGAACGGTCGAAGCGGCGGCATGATGAGCGACCGGAACGGTGGCTGGTTCGACGGGCTGGCGTTCGTCGGCGGGGCACTCGGAGTGCTCGGCGTGGCTGGCGGACTGCTCTACTGGGCACTGGGTCGAGGTGACACAGCCTCCAAGAGTGACGATTCCGCGATGGAGACCCTCCAACGCCGATACGCACGGGGCGAGATCGACGAAACGGAGTTCCAGCAACGCAGTGAACGACTGGCAGACGATAGCAAAGATTCGTCCCAGTGAGGCGGTCAACTCACCATCTCGGGAAACGAAGGTCACTGACTCCATCCACGGCTGTAGCACTCGTTCGACTGCGTCCTCACGTCCGGTGAGTTCCTCGATAGTAATCCCACGTGGCCAGGAGTGCAACGACGAGGAGGTAGCCGAATCCCCAGCCAAGCGACGCAGCAGTAACGACGAGCGTGATCACGGCGAGGACGCCGAACCGTGTGGCGATGACCTGCCATGCTCGGTAGCCGACGACCGCGAGGCGGCCGTCCGTGTCTCTCGCCTCGCGCATCAGGAACAGGCCAGCTAAGCCGGCGATGAACGTGCTCGTAATCGGAGTCATGATCACGCCGTGGACGTCGGGCATCCCCCGCATCACGGTCACCATCTCACCGTCGGGGACCGGCGAGAGGTCGACTGCGGAGAGGTCCACGGACGCGCTGGGAGATCGGGAAAGATAACGATCGGACTCGTGGCGCTCGACACTCACTCGCTCCAGTTGGTCCTCTTGCTCCCCGGGTTCGCGCGGGACAGTGCCGGTCAGGACTGCGCCAGTGAGGCGGGACCCGCTGACTCGACGAACGCGGTGACCGCGTCGGCGACCTCGTCGCCGTGGCCGAACACGAGGTGACCGCCGCTCTCGTAGCTCCGGAACACTGCGTCCGGGATCCGCTCGGCCACGCGTCGTGCGTCGTCGAACGACGCCAGCGGGTCGTCTTCGGCGTGGACGACCAGTGTCGGGACGGAGAGGGATTCGAGCTCGTACGCCGCGAAGCGCTCGACCATCGCCGTGTTGGTCACACGCTCGTCGTTCTCGATGCCCGGCTTGCGCGGTTCCACGGGGACGAGCGTCTCGAGCAGTTCCTCGACGCGGCGGCGTTCCGCGGGCGTCGCGCCCGCGTAGTCGTCCGAGTCGACGCCGAACAGTCGGAGAAGCGTCCACGGTGCGTAGGTCACGAGCGCCCAGAAGACGGGATCGCGAAGGATCGCGTGTGGTGGCCCAGTCGGCCCCGCGACCGGTTCGTCACTCGGCGTGGCCGACCCGACCAGTACCAGCGCTCGCGTTCGTTCGGGGTAGTCGAGCGCGAACCGGATGGCAGGCGCGCCGCCAGCCGAGGTGCCGACGACGACGGCCTCCTCGACGGCGAGTTCGTCGAGCACGGCGGCGTAGGCCCGTGCCTGGTTCTCCGGCGTCGGTGCGGCAGGCAGTTCCGACCCTAGATAGCCGAAGCGTGAGACGCCCACGATCCGGGCGTCCGTCGCGAGGAGGCCCTCGCCGGTCCGGAGCGCCTGGTCGAACCCGCCGACGATGCCGTGGGCGACCAGCACCGGCGTCCCCTCTCCGCGGGTCGCGTACTCGACGGTCCCGACCGACGTCTCGACCGACTCCGTGTCGGCATCCTCGATCGCTGCGTACGCCTCGCGCATATCGCTCTCGTACTCCCGACGAAGGCGCCGACCGACGACGGCGGTTGCGCCGACCGCGGCGGCCACCGTGGCCGCTGCGACGAGACGCGCCACTCGTTCAGGTCTGTTCATCCTCGGTCCTCCCGCATCGTTTCGGTGGCCGCCCGTTTTCGTCCCGCGATTGCTGCGTACATCTGCCCTCACCGTCCTCCCTGGAGCGTCGAAGGGATAGCTCCCCAGTGTCGTTCTCACGCCGCAGGATTCGGGGCCGCGTTCATATCCGTGGGCGACGAAGCTATGGTATGGCAGACCACGGACCCTTCGACGCGTTTCGAGAGGTCGAACTCTCGGGCGAGACGTACCGGATGGCGGACCTGACCGCGCTCGAAGACGCGGGGCTGTGCGAACTCGACAACCTGCCGGTGAGCATCAGGGTATTGCTGGAGTCGGTGCTCAGGAACGCCGACGGGGAGACGATAACCGAAGACGACGTGCGTGCGGTCGCGAGCTGGGAACCCGACGTGCCGGACGTCGAACTCCCCTTCCAGCCCTCGCGCGTCGTGCTCCAGGACCTGACTGGCGTACCTGCGGTGGTGGACCTGGCAGCGCTGCGGTCGGCGGCCGACCGGAAGGGGATGGACCCGACGGTCGTCGAACCCCAGATCCCGGCGGACCTGGTCATCGACCACAGCGTCCAGGTGGACTACTTCGACTCCGAAGACGCCTACGAGAAGAACGTCGAACTGGAGTACGAGCGCAACGCCGAGCGCTACCGCGCGATCAAGTGGGCCCAGAACGCATTCGACGACTTCGAGGTCGTGCCGCCGGGGACGGGCATCGTCCATCAGGTCAACCTCGAATACCTGGGACGGGTCGTCCACGTCCGCGAGCGTGAGGGTGAGGGCGATAGCGGGGGCGAGAACGAGAGCGAACAGTGGCTCGTCCCCGACACGCTCGTCGGCACCGACAGCCACACGCCGATGATCGGCGGTATCGGCGTCGTCGGCTGGGGCGTCGGCGGTATCGAGGCCGAGGCCGCCCTGCTGGGCCAGCCGATCACGATGAAACTCCCCGAGGTCGTCGGGGTCCGACTCGACGGCGAACTCCCGGAGGGCGCGACGGCGACCGACCTCGTCCTCCACATCACCGAGCGGCTGCGCGAGGTGGGCGTCGTCGACCGGTTCGTCGAGTTCTTCGGGCCGGGTGTGTCGAGTCTCACCGTGCCCGACCGGGCGACCATCGCCAACATGGCGCCCGAGCAGGGCTCGACTATCAGTACGTTCCCGGTCGACGAGGCGACGCTCGACTACCTCGAACTCACCGGACGGGACCCCGAGCACGTCGAGTTGGTCCGGGAGTATCTGGCGGCCCAGGGCCTGTTCGGCGAGCAGGAGCCCGAGTACACCGAGGTCGTCGAGTTCGACCTCTCCACCGTGGAGCCGAGTCTCGCCGGTCACAAGCGCCCGCAGGACCGCATCGCACTGGGCGACGTGAAACGCAGTTTCCGGGGGTTGCTCCACGGCGAGTTCGAAGACGACCTGAACGAGGACGTCGACCGCGAGGCGCTCGCGCGGTGGCTCGGCGAGGGCGGTGGGGGCGGCGCGGGCGAGGCCGACGTCGAAACCGACGGCGGAAGCACCGAAACCGACCGCGGTGTCGGGGAGAGCGTCGGAATGGAACCCGCCGACGAAGCCGAAGTCCCGCCCGACGAACCCGACCTGGGGCCGCTCACCGAACGCGTCGCGGTCGAACTCGACGGGGAGACGGTCGAGATCGGCCACGGCGACGTCGTCGTCAGCGCGATCACCAGCTGTACGAACACCTCGAACCCGTCGGTGATGATCGCCGCCGGGTTGCTCGCGAAAAACGCGGTCGAGAAGGGACTTGACGTCCCTGACTACGTCAAGACGAGCCTCGCGCCCGGGAGCCGCGTCGTCACCGAGTACCTGGAGGGGTCGGGACTGCTTCCGTACCTCGAAGAGCTGGGCTACGGCGTCGTCGGCTACGGCTGTACGACCTGTATCGGGAACGCGGGCCCGCTGCCCGACCCCATCGAGCGAGCGATCGACGAACACGACCTGTGGACGACGAGCGTGCTCTCGGGCAACCGCAACTTCGAGGCCCGCATCCACCCGAAGATCCGGGCGAACTACCTCGCGAGTCCGCCCCTCGTGGTCGCCTTCGGGCTCGCGGGGCGGATGGACGTCGACCTCGACAGCGAACCGCTCGGGACCGACAGCGATGGCGAACCGGTCTACCTCGCCGACATCTGGCCCGACCCCGACGAGGTCCAGGCGGCCATCCACGACAGCGTCTCGCCCGACCTGTTCGAGGAGAAGTACGCCAGCGTCTTCGAGGGCGACGAGCGCTGGGCGGCGCTGGACGCACCGACGGGGGACGTCTACGAGTGGGACGACGAGTCGACGTACATCCGCGAACCACCGTTCTTCCAGGAGTTCCCCCTCGAAAAACCGGGCGTCGCCGATGTCGAGGACGCTCGCTGCCTGCTGACGCTGGGCGACACGGTCACGACCGACCACATCAGCCCGGCGGGGCCGTTCGGGCCGGACCTGCCCGCCGGCCAGTGGCTCGCTGACCGGGGCGTCGAGCCCTACGAGTTCAACACCTACGGCTCGCGGCGGGGCAACCACGAGGTGATGATGCGCGGAACCTTCGCCAACGTCCGCATCGAGAACGAGATGCTCGACGACGTCGAGGGTGGCTACACGGTCCACCACCCGACCGACGAACAGACAACCGTCTTCGAAGCGAGCCAGCGCTACCGCGAGGACGGCACGCCGCTGGTCGTGATGGCCGGCGAGGAGTTCGGCACGGGATCGAGTCGCGACTGGGCAGCCAAGGGGACGGACCTGCTCGGCATTCGAGCGACTATCGCCGAGAGTTACGAGCGGATCTACCGCGACAACCTCGTCGGGATGGGCGTCCTCCCCCTGCAGTTCCACGAGGGCGACTCCTGGGAGTCGCTGGGCCTCGACGGCTCGGAGGTGTTCACGATCCACGGGCTGGACGACGGCCTCGACGTGATGGACGAACTCACGGTCGTGGCGGAACCCGTCGACGGGGAGGGGGAGACCGTCGAGTTCCCGGTGACCGCGCAGGTGGGAACGCCCGCGGCCGTGACCTACGTCGAACACGGCGGCGTCCTCCACTACGTGCTCCGCCAGCTCCTCACCGGCGCACGCTGAGGGCGGCGCGATTCCCGGCGTCGCTACTGCGCCGCCCCCGATTCCGCTCCCGATTCCGCTCCCGATTCAGCCCCAGCACCCGTCCTGTGGGGCTGATAGGGCCGGACCCACTCCGGGAGTTCGCAGTCGAGCGCCATCGCCCGGTTCTCGATCGACGGGTGGGTGGCAAAGAGCGAGAACAGGCGACCGCGGTCGGCTTCCCACGGGACGGGGCCGGCGACGTCCTCGTCGTTGTCGCCGGTGGCGATGGCGGCGATGTGATAGAGCGCGTCGGTTATCAGCGCCGGCGAGACGACGTCGGCCGCGTAGGCGTCGGCGAGGAACTCCTCCTGGCGGTTGGCGTACCGACTCGCCACGAGCGCCAGCGGCTCGACGCCGAGACTCAGGACGCCACGGACTGTGAGCCCGTACCGGTTGCGCACCGGTGCCAGGACGACGTACAGTGCGCTCCCCGCGGTCGCTATCGTGGGCTCGCGACCGGCGAGCACGACCAGCCAGAACACGGCGAACCCGATGGTCTGTGGGAGATACTCGCGTATAGCGTCGGTGTGGAGGTCAGTCCCGAAGTGGCCGAGTTCGTGGGCAAACAGCGCCCGGAGTCCCTCGGGACCGACGACGAGGTGCAGGCGCGGGTCGACGGCGACCATGGGATGGCCGTCGCTGTACCCGGCGGTCATGCCGGGGACGTCCATCTCGACGACGACGACCGCTGGAAGCGGCTCGCCCGCGGCCTGACAGGCTTCGAGCAGCGCTCGCCGGATCACGGGCGGGTCCCGTCCCGACAGCGGCCGGCCGTCGTGGTCCTGCGCCTCGAAGCGACCGCCCGAGCGCCAGGACGCCACCGCGAGATACCCCAGGAAGACGACGCCACCGCCGACGAACGCCGGGGGCGCCCCCGTCCAGACCAGGGCCCAGACGGCGACGACGCCAGCACAGAGGAGTCCGACGGTAACCGCCCAGACGCGCGCCTGGCGAGTCCGGACCGACGGGGACGGTGACATTCGTTCGGGCGAGCGTGCGCCACATACATCACGATTATGAAAAGACCTGGCCAGCGTCCGCGACCGAGTACGGTGACGGTCGAGCGGACGGCCGCGGGAACTGATCGGGGTGGCGGGAAGCTGTGCTGGCCTGGTCAGGCGGTCCGTTCCCGTTCGAGCAGTTCGCGGATCCGACGGATTTCGGCGAGCATCTCGGTCGAGTCCGTCGCGTCGGCACGAGTCGCGGGCGTCGCGAGTTCGGTGTCGGTGTCGTCTTCGTCCTCGCCCTCGGTCGCTGCCGGGCGCCGGTCGCGGACCTTCGCCAGGACCTGGTCTTTGACGTCCTCGTAGTCGCTGACGCCGGTGATCGTCAGTTCGGCGCCCATCTGCCCGCCGTAGCCGGCGGTGTGGACCCCCACGGAGCCACAGTCGACGAGGCGCTGGACCGGGCCCTGCGTGGCGTCGACGTTGGTGATCCGGTTGTACGGCACCGTCGTCTTGCTCCGGAAGAAGACACCGCGCCGGTAGTCGATCTCGTCGTCGGTGAGCCGGTAGTCCGCGCTCCGGTAGAACGCCGGGATCCACCACGTCAGGAACGCGAACGCCGCCAGTGTCGGCACGACCAGGAGTGCCAGCACCCACGGCGGCGCGTCGGCGAACGCACCGAGGTACACCAGGATTCCGGCACCCGCTCCCAGCAGGACCAACGTGGCCGCCTCGTAGAGGAAGTAGTAGGCTTTCAGCTGTTCGGGTTTGAACCACTCGTTTTCGGGTCTCATGATGGACGGTACGTCTCGCAGTGACATGTCCCTGCAGGACAATTCTCGGCCGGTGGTAACCGTCCGGCCCGGGTCGTGCCGTCACGGGGCTGGTTTCGTCCCAGCCGTCCCGGCTGGGACCTCTGGTTCCTTCCGGGACCGACTGGAGAGGACGAAACCGAGCGCCGCGCCCGCGAACCCGGCGAGGACGGCGCGTGCCGAACCGACGACCAGCGCGGGGACGACCAGACCGAGCAGTGCCGGGAGCGACACGCCGAAGCCAAACGCCAGGAAGACGGCGGTCAGTCGGCCCAGCGCGTAGCCGACGACGCTCCCGACGACCAGCGCTCCGAGCACGCCACGGTACTCGCCTGGCAGGTCGAGCCCTCGCCCCACTGCGAAACCGACGGCGACCACGAGCAGTGGCGAGAGGACGAACCCCACGACCACGACCACGTTGTCGTAGAGGATCACCGTGACCGCCGGTGAGTCGGCGACGTAGGGCAGCCACGTGGGGTCGCCGGTGTTCGCCGCGTGTTCGGCTTCGAGCACCACCGCGAACAGTGCCCCGAGAATGAAGGTGAAAATACCGACTGCGACCGAGAGTGTGGTTCGGTAGTTCATATTCGACTATCGTCGTGAGGCGCGATAAATCGGGTGTCAGATTCTCACGAGAGGGGAATCGAAACCGCCGGCGACCGGCTCGACGGCGGCCACCGTCAGATCAGTGGTGTGGCCCGTGGTGTGAGGTCGCCGGTCCGTGGGGGGTGGTCAGGTTCCCCTCGTGGTGGTGTGGGGTCGCCGGTCCGCGGGGGATCGGGGTGTCGTCACCGTGATGTGGCGGTGCGGACTCACGGCGATCCGTCTGGTCGTAGCCGTGGTGATCCGTCTGGTCGTAACCGTGGTGATCCGTCCGGTCGCAGCCGTGGTAACCTGTCGGGCCGTACTCACCGTGACGTGGGGTCGCCGACCTGTGATGGGACGCCGGGTCGTGGTGGTCTGTCGTCGCCGGACCCGACACGGGGTGGTCGGTCCAGTTGTCGCCGTGGTGGTGACTGTCTCGGTCGCCGTCCATGCCCCAGTGGTCGGAGACGTGACCGCCGGTCTCGACCGGGGCTTGTCCCGGGTCACTCGGTCCGGCCCCCGTCACCGCGACCGCTCCGAGGGCGACGAGCACAAGTGACGCGAGCGCCACCATCGCGCTCTGTCTGGTCACGATCATACGTCTCACTTCGTGGGTAGTCGGCAGACGGAGATAACGGACCGGAGGATTCTCGTCGACCGAGAAACCGACCGGACTGGACGTCCCCTGCCCCATCTCTGACGACTGCGTGACGGTTCGGGAGCGCCGTTGTGGGGCGAATTCGGGAGCACCCCACCCGGTCGCTCACCGGCGGCACCCCGGAGGACCTTCGCTCACCGGGACAGGCGGCGGTCGCGACGTTCGGTTCTCGTCGCCAGTTTTCAGCGGCGACCGACGCGCCGTCCGAGGAGATAGCCGACGCCCGCGGCGAGTGCCAGTCCCGCCAGGCGCGTGCCGGGCGAGTCCGAGAATCGGACGAATCGGGTCTCGTCTGGAGTGAGTTCGAGGGCACCGAGTGGCGTGGCTCGGGCGCCGCCACCGATGCCGCCGCCCTCGCCGCTCTCGGCGACCTCGTCGTCGTCGCCGTCGTCCGCTGCGTCGGTGCCGCTCCCGAAGCCGCCGCCGAAGCCGTAGGCGACGCGGGCGACGGGGACGACCGTCCTGTCGCCGACTGTGACCGGGTCGCCGTACACGCGCTCGACGTGCGCGCTGTCACCGAGTCGGTCGACCGCGTCGCGGACCAGGTCGGTGAAATCGGGTGATTCGTCGGAGTCTGTACTGGCTGTGTCGGGGGTCGTCGTTTCGGATGCCATGGTAACGGTGGTGTGATCGCGGTGGTGTGGTACGGGAAGCCGGGTGTCAGGCGGGCGGCACGCCGGCGTCGGTGCCGGCCGTTTCCTGAGGGGTGGTCCGGCGGACGCGACGGCGGTGCTCGGTCAGGGCGAGTGCGAGTGCGCCCAGTCCGAGGAGGCCGACGAGCAGCTCGGGGAGCCACCCCACGAACGGGATCCGGATCGCGATTCCCACGACCAGGAAGCCGACGAGGAGGGAAACCCAGCGGTTCTCCACCGTGGTGTAGGCGGTCAGCCACGTCCCGACGGCAAAGCGACCGTAGAGGGAGGCGACCCACGCGAAGAGGCCGAACAGCATCGCCCCGACGATCGTCAGCGGAATCCCGATGATCGTGATCGCCGTCAGCACGAGCAGGAGGGGGACGGCGACGAGTAACGCGAGGCCGACCGCACCCGCGCGAACCGGCCCCTCGACGGCGGTGTCGGCGACCCGGCGCGAGAAGCCAGGGAACACGAGCAACAGGACCGCGGCCAGGACGAGGTTCACGAGGAAGCCGTAGACGCCAAACACCACGTCCGCGAATCCGGGGACGACCGGTTCGAACACCGGACCGCTCAGCGACGGGTCGCGCTCGACAGTGCCCGACACGACCCCGCGGGGCCCGCTGAGTCGGCCGTCGTAGGTGAGGTCGCCACCGACGCTGGCACGTTCGCCGAGGATGATCCGGTCGGCGCCCACGGTGACGTCGCCCGCGACCGCGCCGTCGATCCGGACGGTACCGGCGCCGGCCTCGAGGGTGCCGCCGACGGTGCCGGACTCGGCGATGGTGACGTCCCCGGCCGCGCCGCTCACGTCGCCGTCGACTGTGCCCGCGATGCGGACGCTACCGGCTGCGCCGGCGACGTTGCCGGTCACGCGACCGCTCTCCGTGACGGTGACGTCGCCCGAGAGTGCGGAGAGGTCGCCATCGACCGTGCCGCGGACCACGACAGAGCCCGCGAACGCTTCGAGGCCGTCGACAGTTTCGCCCTCGGCGACGACCACGGACCCGCCGGCGCGCGGTTCCGCCGCCGCCAGTCCCGGGACCGCCGAGAGGACCACGAGCAACACTGCGAGGACCGTGAGGGTCCTGGAGAGATGTCTGTGTCCCATGGTCGAGAGGACGTGTTACACAGAGATAACGTCGTGCCGTGGTTCCCATGCGCCGGGAATCACGACGTCGTTCGAGTGGGCCGTGACGGAGTGCGCCCGGAACGGGTCCGATTCTCAGGGAACAGGAAACAGAGCGGGGGATTTATCCTGTTACTGCCTCCCGTACGTATGAGTACCGTGCGGAGTGAGCACGATGGGTGACGACCGCGAGTTCGAGTTCTGCTGCCCCTCCTGTGGAGAGACGCTCACGGTCAACGAGTCGATGAAGACGGCGCTCGTCGAGAACGGGTGTGTCGTCTGCGGTAGCGGACTCACCGTCGAGGCGTTCGACCCCCAGTGACCCACAGCGTTCGGGGGACTGTCTCGACAGGCGACCGGTGACCGGTCGTACTGTCACAGAACGACGAGGAGGACGACCGGAACCTGAAGTGTCCGGCCGTCGAATCACAGCGTGACCGATGTCAGCGGGGATCCGCGCCACGGTCGAACTCGACGCGACAGAGGCGTGTCCGCTCGCTGCGCTCTCGGTGACAGAGGGCACTGCGATCAGGTCGGTGTCAACGAGCGTCGCGACGCCGGACTCGCCCACGAGCGTCACCGAGTTCCAGATCGCCACCGACGAACCCGTGGCCGACGAGCGTTTCACGCACGTCATCTCCTACGGCGACACCGACGTCTACCGGTTCGACCACGACGGCGACCAGGACTGTCCCTGCGTGGTGCTCGGTCGATTCGACTGCCCGGTCGCGCGACTCGTCGCGGACGGCGGGACGCTCACGGTGACGTTTCACGCCGCCGACTTCGACCGCCTGCAGGAACTGGTGGGTGCGCTCCGCGAGACGTTCCCCGAGATCGACATCACGCGCCTCGTCCGGGACCCGGACGAGACGGCCCCGGAGACGGTGCTCGTCGACCGCGGACGGCTCACCGACCGCCAGTTCGAGGTGCTCCGGACGGCCTACGGGATGGGGTACTTCGAGCGGCCGAAAGGGGCCAACGCGACCGATGTCGCCGACGAACTCGGCATCAATCGGTCGACCTTCTCCGAGCACGTCTCGGCCGCAGAGCGGAAGATCCTCACGGACGTACTCGAGTGACCGGCGACGGCAGTGACCCGGTCCACCCCCTGATAAACTACCCCGGGTACGCGGGGTGGGGCTACCTTCCGACACCACGAGTCTGTCTAGACGATACGATGTCTACTGCTCTCACCACGGTCCCGGATCACGAACCACGCGACGCCGAGTTCGAACCACGCGACGCCGAGACCATCACCAGCCCGGAGGCCGTACAGTCGCTCATGGACGTCCTCACCGACGCGGACTGCCGCGCGATGCTGGCGGCGACGAGCGGGGAGGCGCACACCACACGGGAACTCTCGGAGGAAGTCGACCTCCCGCTGTCGACGACCTACCGCAAGGTGGACCAGCTGACCGACGTGGGCGTCCTCGCCGAGCAGACGCGGTTCGACTCCGGGGGGTCCCACCCCAGCGAGTACCGCCGCGTCGTCGAGGACGTCGTCGTCTCCGTGGCCCCCGACGACGGCGCGACGCTCACCGTCACTAGCCGCCCGGACGAGGCGTCCGTCCTCGCGGGTCGGCAGTGATCCGGCGGGCCGTCGACGGCGACAGTCGACGCCCGGAGACCGGTGGGCGTCACCCGACGAAGAAACTCGGGACGTACAGCAGGAGACACAGCACCGCCAGCCGGCGGTCGATACCGCGGCGCCAGTAGAACAGTCCGAGGACGACCAGCGAGACGGCGAGCATGTACTGTGCCGAGGCCAGCACCGCGTCCGGACTGGACAGACTGACGTCGAACAGCAGGGGGCCGAGGCCCAGCGAGAAGACGGGGTCGGTGATGTTGCTGCCCAGTAGCGCGCCGACGGAGATCCCCTCCTCGCCACCGCGTGCGGCGATGCCGGCGACGACGATCTCCGGTGCGGTCGTTCCCAGTCCCGTGAGCAGTCCGACGACGTGTTCGGGGATGCCGGCGATCCGGGCGATCTCGACGCCGCTGGTCACCATGACGTGGCCCCCGACGACGACCAGCCCCAGTCCGAGGAGAATCCACGGGACTGTCCGTCCGGGCGGTTCCCGTTCCTGGACCTCTTCGGTGATCTCCTCGCCGCCCTCGTTGGTGTACATCGTGTAGACGAAAAAGACGTACGAGAGCATCATCAGGAACCCCTCCGAGCGAATGAGTTCGCCGTCCTCGACGACGAGCAGCATGATGACCATCGAGAGGACCATCGCGCCGCCGTAGACCATGACGTTGCGGCGGTCGGCGACGATCGGCGCGATCAGCGCGACGATGCCGATGGCGAGGGTGATCTGTGCGGTCTCCGAACCGACGATGTTCCCGACGAGCAGGTCGCCGGCGCCGTAGCGGGCGGCGTACACCGACGTCGTCATCTCCGGGATCGACGTCCCCACGGAGATGACGGTGACGCCGACGAACAGTTTCGAGAGACCGTAGTACAGCGCGAGGTCGCCGGCCGCCGAGACC
>Ga0207718_100204_pt1 | contig 67610 bp, 67 predicted proteins | sample A23M2SouthBayCA_FD_187749 | JGI IMG/M metagenome (GOLD analysis project Ga0207718, IMG submission 187749) | Aerobic enrichment media microbial communities from Eden Landing Ponds, California, USA - A23 M2 (SPAdes) | ecosystem: Environmental > Aquatic > Marine > Unclassified | place: Emeryville...
CGCCGATGGTCTGGGGTTCGTCTTCAGTGACGACGTCACCATCGTCGGTATCGACCTCGATAACTGTCGTGATTCTGATACTGGTGAAATCAAGGAATGGACGCAAACAATCATCGACAAGGTCGACTCATATACGGAGGTTTCCGCTTCCGGAACTGGTGTGCACATCCTCGCAAGTGGGAGACTCCCGCCCGGCGGAAACCGGAAGGGCCCTATCGAGATGTATGACTCCGGACGGTACTTCGCTACGACTGGTGCTCACGTCGAGGGAACCCCTACGGAAATCCGGAAGCGTCAGGATGAGATAGAGACCGTTCACCGCGAGTTCATCCAGGATGGCGTGAGATCAGATGGACAGACGACTCTCACCAGAGGGACGGAAGTTGAAGATTCAGAAAACAGAGGTGACGCGGATGGCCACCGCAATACCGAGGCCCGGGTGCAGCAGAGTGCAAGTTCGCTCATCGAGCGTTATGGAGACGCCTTCAGGAGCATCCACGACCCCGCAATCAAGGAGGCCCTCGAGCGGGTCGCGACGAAGTACTTTCCCTCCAAGTGTCCGAGTACGTTCGCCGACCTCGCGGGACCCGGTGTGGACCTATCAGATCAAGAGATACTCACGCGGATGTTCGACTCTCAGGGAGGTGACCGCAGGCAGCGTCTCTACGAAGGCGACGCCTCGATGTGGGGGTCTCATGACGCTGATTATCCAAGCCAATCCGAGGCAGACATGGCGCTCGCTCACAACCTCGCGTTCTGGACAGGCAAGGACCCCGAACGGATGAACGCGCTGTTCAACGAATCCGGCCTACACCGCGAGAAGTGGGAGCGACGTCACTACGCGAGTGGCGCAACCTACGGCGATGTCACACTCGCCCGTGCGCTCCTCCGGGTGGACGATTACTACGAAGTCCCGAGCAAAGATGGTGTGAAGTTCTCGAAGGCCGATTCCAACGGCTCGGATTCATCGTCATCCTCGGGAGCGGACGACCACGATCTCCCACCAATGGATTTCAAGATTAGCTCCGATTCCGGCCCGTCCGAGACCGTCGACACCGCTACGGACGAGAGCGGCCCACTGCACAGCGAGGGGGCGAGCGGGGAGACTACCACCGTCGATGACGATGTCCATCCCGACCTCAAGGACGACGAAGAGTTCATTCCCGTCAACCCGGACGAAGATGGCGACCCGGCAGCAGTCGCCGACGCCTACGCAGCCGAGCAGGAACCAAAGCGAGAGAACAGCCACGCCGGGGCCCATGGTCATGACGCCGCTTCGTCGACGACCACACCCAAAGGTTCCACGACAGCTGGGACAAGTGCTGATGATAGTCCTGTCTCAGGGCAGAGAACGGCCGGTTCGGGGACCGCGTCAGCCGCGGCGGATGGTCGCGAACCCGCTGATCCGCGTGGCGTGGATACCGATTCCGACCTCGACGAGAGCACCCAGCGGATGATGGAAGCGTCCGCTCGCGACGCCGGGCCGGGATGGGAACGCACCGACCCGACGCTCAATGATGACGAGAAGTACCCAGCAGATTGGACCATCGGTGAGATACGGGGCCACTCCGCGACCGACCAAGCAATGCGTCTCGCTCGTGAAGACCAGCGAATCCTCGCTCGGAAACTCGACCGGCAATCAAGGGAACTCGCCGAACTCAGCGAGCAGGGCGAGGAGAACGAACGCCTCCGGTTTGTCCTCAGGGTCTACCTCGAAACGATGAATGAGCTGATGGAGGAACGCGCTCAGTATCGTACGCAACTCAAGCACCTCGGAGAGCTCTCGAGGGACGATGCCGAGCTCCCAGACGACCCCGTGAAGCGAGTCAAGCAGATTATGCGTCCGAAGATTCGGCGCGAAGACGCACAGACAGCAAAAGAGACACTCACAGGAATCGACGCCGTCCTCCAGGAGTACGAAGAGGCGAACGAACGTATCAAGGCCGAAGAACGCGAACGACGCAAGAAACAGGGTTTCCTCTCGCGTCTCTTCAGGTAACGGCAGCGTGCCATAGAATAAGTCTCAGCCGGTTAGCAGAACTGCGTACTGAGCGACAAAGGAACTACTAGATACGATTGATATCTGAGGTGGTATGCAAGATATAGAGGACGGGTTCCGCACGCAATCTTGAATACAGGACACAGAGTGAGATGCTACATGAGCAACAACATTTCGCTTGACGGACGGACATTGGTCGGGGTCACGAATACTGACGACGGAGAGGTGAGCGGGGACACGAAGTTCCATTTTGAACAGGACGGTGAACGAATCTACGCCCACTACGGGGGTGGTGATGTGGTGGATGGACACCTTGTTGGAACTGTTGAGGGCAACCAGTGGGACATCCGATACACACAGATTAACCGAAACCACGAGACTGCAACGGGCCACTCTGTCGGGGTCATCGAAGTTCTAAAAGATGGCCGCCTGCGAGTTGAGGATGAGTGGGAATGGGAATCACAGAGAGGCAGCGGTGAAACGGTACTCGAAGAAATCAAATGAGGTAGCACTGAGTGTGCAAGATACGCGCGTTGTATCTTGCACGCGGGTCTTGACAAGAGGCGGATAGACGGACCGTGCGAAGTTTTCTATGACAGGCTCTAACGACGCTGTTCCGAACTGTTCGGCCGGCGGGCTGATCTCGCCGTTCGTCCCGTGTGTACCCCAGCTCCTTGCAGCGTGAGTATTGGGCCCCAAATGGGGTGAGGGAAGTGAGATGTACGACAACATCAACCCCGACGAGCGACGTATCGACAGCGACTTCAGCGGATTAGCGGCCGAAGCCGAACTTGAGCCGCGAGAACCCGTGAGCGTTCAGTTCAAGACCGGCGACGGCCCCGAGTTCAGGAAGCCCAACCACGACCCACATGGCGAGACGTTCGCCGCGGTCAGCCATTCCTGGGCGTCGTGTGACGGTGGGTGTGGGATGTCGGGCCTGGTCCCGACCGCGCTTCTCGAAGACGCCGACGGACTGACCGGGTGGCCGCCGTTCGACATCCTCTGCGAGGCGTGTGCAGAGGCTCGCGACCGTGACGATTACACCTTCTAGTGGGTGGAGATGTGACACGGTTCCGTTCACGCTTTCCGACTGGTGTCTTGTCAACTGTGGACTGACAAGTGTAGGGTAGTGCGATCTGGACTGGTGAATCGGTGATGTTTCTCTTACCGTGTGCGAGATATAGAGGGTGTAGTCAGCACGTCGACGGTGCTATTTTGTCCACCTGATCTCGTATTCAAGTTCGTACCGCTGTTCGCCGGTTTCTGAGTCCGTGAGTCGTTCGAGTTCGACCTCGAATCGAGGACGTTCCGGCACAGTCACGGTCTGTTCCTTGGCGTCGCTTACTAACGAGACATCTCCGGATTCAATCTGACCTGCAGCATCGCGTAACGCTTCAGCGATCTCGGTTCTGGGAATCTCTTGCTCAGTTTTGAATAGCTCTTCTTCGGGCATCAGTTCCCATTGCGACTTCGAGTGTAATAGAAGGACGTACGAATCCCATAACGGGAAAACACGTTTCAGTGCTCTATACGCGTTGTATCCAGCACGCCAGTTCTGACAGAGGGCAGTTCGTTTGGCTTCTAAGGGGAGACTAATAGCCCATCGAACTCATCAATCGAAAGTTGACGGATCACTAGACGACCCGGACAGGCAGAGTTCCTCTGTTCTCTCGGTTTCCCCAGCTCGCAGCGTGAGTTTTAGTCCCCAAAGGGGGTTGAGGGAAGTCAGAGAGGGGCGCAGCGGTGACTGCGTTCATTCTCGTCCAAGATCCGGGGTTCAGCCTCGGGGCGAATCAGTCCGGACGGCGGCGATCAGGATGTCCCGGTGGTCGCTTTCCGGTTGTCCCGCTCGCGTCTCCCGTGAGTATTAGCCCCCAAAGGGGGGTGAGGGAGAGCGGGTGGGACGGGCGCGACAGTCGAGTGCCCAGTCCCGAAGCCGTTTCTCAAACATCCCCTCAGAGAGTGACAACCATGTGTGCAAACATTACCACAGACGTAGCACAGCGCGCGGAAGACATCAGCGGCGAGTTCGGCGAGATGGGCGTGGAGATTCCCGTGTCGAGCATCGAAGAGCGGATTGCGGCTATGCAGGAGTTCTCCGTTCCGATCGAGACGGCAGTCGAGACGACAGTTCGTAACGTCATCAACGATCACGACCTCGAATCCAGCGACCTCTCGGACGGGGTCAAGGCGGTTGCCGGCTTCGTCGGCAACGGTAACAGCAATTCTCGGGGCTTCGACCGGATAGCCCTCGAGAATATCTCGGAGCTCGGTGACGAGGAATGGGTGGACGTCCGGGCGCAGATCGTCGATCTCTGGGAGCCGCACTCCGATTCCATGCGGCAGGTCGGCCTCATCGCCGACGAAACGGCCCAAATGAAGTTCGTTGTCTGGGCGAAGAACACCGACTCGCTCCCGACCCTCGAGGAGGGCGTCACCTACAACATCACCTCGGCGGTCACGAACGAGTACGAGGGCAAGTACTCCGTCTCGCTCAACAAAGCGAGCAGCGTCACGGAGTCCGAGGAAGCCGTCGAACCCACGGACGGGTCGATTCGCGCTACTGGGACGCTCGTCGGCCTCGATGAGGGTTCGGGCCTCATCAAGCGCTGCCCCAGCGAGGACTGCACGCGCGTCCTCCAGAACGGTCGCTGCTCCGAACACGGTGACGTCGATGGCGTGTTCGATCTTCGCCTGAAGGCCATCCTTGACGACGGCAACCGTGCTGTCCGCACGCTGTTCAACGCTGAGATGACTGAGGCAGTCTCCGGAGTGAGTCTCGATGACGCGATGGAGATGGCTTCCGAGGCCCTCGATCCCAGCGTCGTCGAAACGGAGCTCCGTGAGTTGCTCATCGGCAGGACGTACGATATCCGGGGCCCGGTCATCGGCGAGTACTTTCTCGTCGACGAGGTCAAGGAGATCTCCTACTCGGGAGAGAATGCCGGCCTCAGTAACGCAGCCCTCGCAGACGCCGCCACGCAGCGCCAACCCGCCAAGCGCGTGTTCGCTGAAGAGCTGAACATGGCGACCCACTCGTTCACCCGCCCAGAGGACGAGGGCGACGATCGTGCGCCAAAGTTCACGCTACTCCCCTCGGGTGAGGCGGTCAACCGCGTGCTCGTGGTCGGTGCTCTCATCGAAACCTCGGATGTCGGCGATGACTCCGAGTTCTGGAAGGGGCGCGTCATGGCAGGTGGTGAAGTTGTGAACATCTACGCGGGGCAGTACCAGCAGGAGCCGATGGCTGTGCTCCGCTCGGCCGAGACCCCGTCGTTCGTCGCAGTGGTCGGCAAGGTCCACCAGTACGAGACGGACGCCGGCGTGAACGTCTCCATCCAGCCCGAGCACATCTCGACGGTGGGCGGGGAGATTCGCGACTCGTGGATGGCTGAAACCATCAACGCGACCCGGGCGCGACTCGGCGCGCTCGAGAGCGGTGAATCGGATGCAGCGGACGCCGTTCTCAGCGTCTACAACAGCGATACCTCGGCCATCGAAGCGGCAGTCCAGGCGACAGCCGAGGACCTCGCGCCTGCCGGCAGCGACATCGAGTCGGAGCCAGCTCCCGCCCAGTAAGGGCGGCGCGGGATACTCCCGTCCGGCTGAGATGAACGTCGCCCTCCGGCACGGCGTCACTGTACATCGAAAATCTGTCGAGTGCCCCCGGCACGACTGCTGTTTCGCTGGTCTCAATGGGTATGCTGTTACATCGACTCTTAACCCTTGACTAGCTTCTACCCATTTTTGATTCCCTCTGGCGCTTCTTTCCTCCAGTTTTTGCCCCCTGAAGGAGGGCAAGGGGGCGATTCGACCATCGATTAGTGCTCGCCTCATCGATGAGGTCGGCTTATCACTGCCTTCGTCGAAGATCGCGGGCCTCACGACGATCAATCGCTAGCCCTCACCGACCATTCGACTCTGCTTCCATCGGTTTCATTCCCGGAGTCTTGGCACGATTCCTGCCCGTGCCCACTCATAACAACACTGGAAAGCAATCTGGCAACGCCACCGAACTCATCGCAGAGTCCCCGTCGAGAGTCACAGCTGACCCGACCATACGCTTGAGAGCGTGGTCCTTGGACGTCGGCCAGTATTGCCAATCTCACGTCTGACGACGCACCTGGCTCTCGCATCGTCACTTTCTGTGCCCATTCGACCATCCGCCAGCAGTTTTAGACGGATGTCAGTTCCGGCGCTCCGTTCTTGTCCTACGCAACAACAAACGACATCTGCGTTCAGACTGTAACGTAGGGTTTGAGCATTTCATACGACTCCATCTCAGTCTGGAGATACCGTCAACGTCACCAATTGCTGTCAGAGCACCCGCTGCACACCGTGAAATGTGGCGGCTACATTGAATGTGGTTCGCGAAGAGTTATACCTGCGTTTCACTGCTAGTTCTGACTATGAACACCCACCAAGCTCCTTCCTCGGCATCGTGTGAGTATTGGGCTCCGAAGAGGAGTGATGAAGATCGGAGAGGCGGCGTAACCGCTGTTTTCGGTCGATTTCGTTTATTCCAATCATGAACTCCACCAATACCTCTGCGGACGCACAACACTCGAACAGTACTCTCGGTCGTCGGTCATTCCTCCAGGAGGCCGGTGCGCTCGCCGGCGCTGGAGCAATCACCGCCATCGCCGGCTGCTCCAGCTCCAGCGCTAGTGGCGGGACGAATGATGGTGGGGAAGGTTCGAGCCCCACGCCTGGCTCGGATGAGCCTGTCTTCCCGCTCACCGCATCGGTTTCCGACCCGTACCATTTCTACCGGGTCATTAACGAATACGAGGATCACACCGAATATCACGGCCCTGTCTGGCTTGTCGACCTTACCTTCGATCTGGCCGTCAATATCGGTGACTGGAAGAGTTCCGACGAGTACGTCGTTCCGTCGATATATCCCATCAGAGTCTCGAAAAACGGTGGGAACCCAGAGTACGGCCGCATCTTCCATATCAATAATGACGAGGGCTGGTACAGAGTCGAGAATAAGTGGTTTGTCGAGCGGTCTCACTTCGTCGTCGACGAGACGGAAACCGAGTATCTCGTCCTCGGCTACGGCGAAGATGACGAACCCGACGCGGACACGGACTACAGCGTGTATCTTGAGGATCGGACGAATCAAGACTTCCACGAACTCGTCTCGTTCACGTATGACGGCGATCCCGCCGAGCGCAACCTCCTCGATGAGGAATTCCGAGAGTAATAGTGTAGTGCTACTACACCGCTTTGTTTGTGTCCTCTAACAGCAGTGGGAGAGCTCAGAGTTTCCCGTCTTGGCGATAGAACAATATGCAACTTTATTTTTGGCTATGCCGTTCAGGACCCCGATATTGAGGTTAGTGCTTGGCCTGATAGGGGAGTGCAGGTAATATCTCATTCGGGGCTCACTCTTCCATACGATCAGGTGAATCGGAGCATCGGACATACCAGCATCCAACGTGGGGAGAGAAAATTCAGAGGGGGGACACCCCTCCGGTTCCGTCGTAAGGAGAGATGGTCGGCCCCCACGGGTTCCGACGTTAACATAAAGGGACACCCCTCCGGTTCCGTCGTAAGGAGAGATAGTATTAGCTCACCAGAGATCGAGATGAGATACCGCACCATTTCCGACGTTAGTATGTGAATCTACTCTCTTAGTATTAGAGCGGAACAGATAAGGTGAAAATACGAGTGGAGACTACCTCAGAACTCTCGTTGAGAGTGAATAATTCGGCATCTCACAAGTGGAATATAAAAGTTAGAGACGAGAGTTATACTCGGGAGACTCTGCCAGCTCACGATGGTTGGCCCACACCCCTTCGGTTCCGGCGTTAGATGAATTGGTGATCACCCGGATTGAAGATAGGATGATCAGACACACCCCACCGGTTCCGACGTTAGCGGCCACGAAAGCAGGTAACTAGCCTGAGAACGTTAGAGGTGACCCGTACCCTGTCTTACGATAAAACATATCAATTTGAGTTTGTTTAGCCATAGGTTTATTACAATACAGCTAAAACAACTCCGCAGGACAAAGTGCTAGATACGAAGAAGCGGAGCGACTGATATGTCGGAGACGAAATTCGGTAACAGATCGAAACGCACAGAAACGCCGTAGAGGCGCGTTCTATCCTCTGAACCGTGATCGTACCTATGCTTCCTGTGAGGGGTACACGTTCATCGGTAACGACGGAACCGAAGGGGTGTGTGTGTTGGGTGTCTCTGGTTGTTCGGAGATGGAGGTAGTCTTTCCAGTAGATTCTCTTCGGTGGTAGATTTACGTCGGAAGTCGAGGTGGGAATACATTTAAGTAATCAGATTTCGTCGATGCCTCTATGTCAAACGGCACCTCGACTTCCGATGAAAGTCGAGATTTGGAATCTTCGTCTTCAGACGGTAAAGACGACCGATCTCGCGTCCAAACATCGGAACCGAAGGGGAGTCCAGACGAGAATGGAAAACCGCCATCAAGCGACGGGGACGGTACACAATTCAAAGTCGACGACCCGCTCTTTTCTCAACGGAAGGGAATCTTCCAAAATAAGGAGATGGTCCGTGTCGGTTGGGTACCTGATGGCGATCGAATTGTCGGACGTGACGATTATATTTCCACTATCAGCAGCTGTCTGAACGACGCTGTCTATGGTGGTGCCCCAAACCATATCTCAATTACCGGGAAAACAGGGACGGGAAAATCTCTTGTCTCCCGATACGTCACTCGTCGCGCTGTCAATGCATCTGTTGAGGATATCCGAATAGGTCATACGTATCTAGACTGTTCGAAATCCTCAACTGAAGTTCAAGTCATCTCGACAATCGGGCAACAGCTGAACGACGAGGACATCTATGACGAGGATGAAGACATCGTGAAAATGCCCGATACCGGGCTACCGAAAGACAAGTTCTACAAACGCCTCTGGCAGATTCTCGATCACTATGACTCGGCTATCATCATTCTCGACGAAGTCGACCTTCTCAAGAGCGACCATGTTTTGATGAGTCTCGCGAAGGCTGTCGAGTCGAATGATACATCGTGTCAAATTGGAATTATCGCAATAAGCAATCAAATCAATTTCTTCGACGAGCTAAACCCACGCACGAAGAGTGCTTTCCAGACCCAAGAACTCAATTTCGACCCATACAACGCAAATCAAATTCAAGAAATTCTTCGAGGCCGTGATGACGCCTTCCGTGATGGAGTCCTGACCGATGACGTTATTCCTCTTGTTGCGGCTTTCTCAGCACAGGAACACGGAGATGCGCGAAAGGCAATGCGATTATTCAGAACAGCGGGAGAGCTTGCTGATCGCGAGGGATCAGACGTTGTTGGAGAAGATCATGTGCGAAGCGCTCAGGACACACTTGAAAAGGATCGATTCCGCGACTTCCTCCAGGGAACCCCAACTCAAATGAAAGCCGCATGCCTCTCGATCTCTGCCAAGTCGCTCTACTCGCGCGACGATTATGTTATCACAGGTGAACTATATGATGCGTACCAGCAGATCACTAACGCGATAGATATGGACACGATCGGGATACGGCGGTTCCGGGATATCCTCGATGAGATGCAACTCAGTCAGGTAATTGAAACTAAAGAGGTAAATATGGGAAAAGGCGGCGGCCGCCACAACTCTCATCGGCTACTCCACAATCCTGAGACTATCCTTAATATTGTAATGGAGGATACCCGATTTAGAGAAATCTCTAAATCCTCGCTGAAACGGTTCGCCTGATTAGACCGCTTTGAGGCTATGATAAAAGAATTTAGTGTCGTCGTCTGGAAGTATGATGAACCGATAGGATCTATTTAGAATAAAACCATATAGAATGTATTATTCACGCATAATGTTCTTCTCGAAAATATTTTTATGCTAACCCTTTGGTTTTAACCGGTTTAACTTACGTTTGCTTTGTTTCGCTTCTGGATTGGACGTCGCGACCAAGATCCACGAAGTTCATTTCTGGCTTTTCATCCGCCTCGTCAACCGGTCGCGTTTCCAACACCGTGAGCGGGATGTCCTTCATGCGGACGCCCAACTCGCGCTTTGCGACACGCTCGCTCTCCTCGTGAGACTCTGCCAACATCTCGACGATAACAGTCAGTACGACCAGCGCAAAATCCGTTGTACAGAGCGCCGCCTCCATTTCATACCCACAGGAGGGACAGACGACATCTTGGACGAGGATCTCCGACGACTGTGCTTCTGTTGACTTCGTTCGCGTACCGACTTCTGCAACTGCGATATTGATTACGTCTTGGACGCTCTTCGCGCCGGCGACAACCCATGGGACCGATAACTGTATTTCGTACCACTGCTCATCGATACTCATTTTATCGTCGCTGCGCCAGCTCGTCATCGCGATCGCCGACCAGTTACGCGAGCATCAACTGTGCATCGCCGTCTGCTATTCACTGTCGATGGAGGTCTCGGTGTCATCGGTGGAGAGAGAATCCGCTCGATCCGCCCACGTCAATGACACAACGAGGGCCGAGCCGAGCCAATTCCGTGTTGTTGGAGGGTGTTTCGACCGGTCGCGTCAGCGGCCGGGATGACTGAACATCCCGGTTTGCAACCGTACCGTACCCAACGCTGTCACGTTATAAGATGATTTGCCGTTCACATTTACTGTAGCGTCACATCCACCATATCCATCACATCCGCCACATTCTACTTCACCCGACGTCGTCTTGAGATCCCGAACACGGACGACGCGAGATCGCGATCGCCATTAGGAGCTCTCGCTCTGTGGTCCGTGAAAAGGAAGGATTAGTTTTCTGAGTTCGTCGGGGGAACTCGGGTGGTTGTTAGGGTTCGTTACATTTCGGGATGACAGTACGGAGACGGTATTCCGTCATCGAATCCATATCGAGGAGTGCGCACTACGCGTGTACTCATGTAGCATCACCAGTCTGGGCAATGCGGGTGAGCTCATCGGCGATAAAGTCAGCAATCATCGCTGGCTCGGGCCAGGAGACACAGACTTTACCGTCGAAATTCGCAGCCTCACTCCGGGGAACTGGCTCACCATCATCAGACGGACTCAACGAACGACCAACATGTTGCGGTCTGGCAGTCGTAGACGTCTGATCGGATGACTTGACAGGAGCGCGTTCGACAATCTCGATTTCAGATGCCCATCGTGAATCGAGCTTCGGTTGACCTTGATACGTCTGCTTAGATCTCTCGCGTGGAAGCTTGAAATCCGCCAGACGCACAGTGTCGCCCTCGTTCGGTTCAATGAAGGTCTTCTTCGAGATTAGGACTTCGCCATCGACATCGTCGGGGTCAGCCGTTGACGCAGTCTCTTCGTATTCGCTGGACTCCCAGACGGAAACGCGGACCTCATCCTCGCGGCGGTTACCATCCTTTAGGATCATAGCAAACTTCAGGCTAGGAACTGGTGGATAGTAGATTTTCTTCACGACGCCCTGTGTCGTGACATAGCCTTTCGAGGACGCGAGATTGGCCTTCAAAATCGCGTTGATCCTGATGACGTTTCTCGGGTCGGTCTGTTCCTCTTCGACAAGCGAAAGGAACGCGGTCGTGATGTCCGTCCCAGTCTGCACACGGCGTGCAAGGGTGGAAGCGACAGTGACCGGTGATTTCCGAATTTCGTGCAGTGCATCCCCGTCAAGCAGTCTGCGTGTCTCGGCGAGAATTTCTTCACGAAGATCGGGATCTTCCTTACCCAGTTCGCGCAACGGAGCAGCACGGTCGTAGACCTGCTGTTTGAAGCGTTGTTCGAAGCTCCGACGGTTCCGATCCCGTCGCTCAGGAAGCGTGCAATCGTGTTCCGTGCGGAAACGAGCAAGGAGGTCTGTGTGTCGATCCAGGAGAGCAGCCACACCCGTCATGTGACCGTTTTCGTCGATACCATGAGAGCTCCGCTTGAGCTCTTCATCCAACGCTAGACGGAATTCGATTCCAGCTATCGACGATCGAGAGTAGTCCTCGGGGTTCGGGACGACGTGCCGAAGGAAGGCGACTTCGCCATAGGGAAGCAGCACTTCTAATTCGGACGTCGTGACACCTTCTGATTCGCGAGCCGTTTGTTCATCGTTAGGGATGATCTTCAGCTCACGAAGCCGTTGCGTGTCCGGGTCGAGGCGCTCGACAGGTTCGAGCTTCTGTCCCAACTGTACGGGGGCAGTAGACGAACTCGTGGGGATGTACTCTTCAAGACCAGACGCTGTGCCCGTCAACTGATCGCCAGTTGGATCGGTCAGGCGGTCGTGGCCCATATAGATGTACTCGCCAGTCGAGAGAGCGTCGGGTTCAGTGATCGCGTCAGCCGGACGGCCTCTCGCGTTCATCTCAGCCCTCCGCTCGTCACTACGGGATGGAACCATCGGTTGGTCGTTGTACCAGCCGTAGTAATCATCGGAACTCTCGCTCTCGCGCTTGTCAGTCTCGAACTCGTGTTCGGAGCCAGACGTGAATTCGGAGATTGCGCCTTGCGACTCCACCTCGTCCGGTTCGAGGCGACGCTCGGACTCATAGAGGCCAGCGTGCCAGCGGATAGTCGGCGACTCCACGTTACCGTCCAAGCGACGGCGTTCCTCGCAATCGAGGGAGCGGAGATCGTCGAACCACCCATCGTAGCGACGGGCGATGTGGGTCGGGTTCTCATATTCGATTTCGGTTCTACCGTTCTTCTCGTGACCAGCCTCAGAGAGGTGGACACTGTCGGTGTTTCCACTCATGACAACTTAGGAAAACAACCGTGCTTTCCACTCACATAGACGCTCGATCCGCGTATAACTGTATCGCGCCTATCCCCGCGCAGTAATGCGGTTCTCTGCGGAAACCCCCGAAACACCGCCCCTCTCCAACAGAGCAACCGACTAGGCCGCATGCGCCCCGCAGCGTGAAACAGTCGCTCACGGTGTGCATCGACTTACAGTCCGCATTCGCAGACCGTCATCCGGCGGCGCTATCGCTCAGGAAGTGTGGAAGTGGAAAGACGATGGTCGCCTTTCCTAAGTTGTCATGTTGAGCCGTTCAAGGCTCACCCCTACCTACTCTGGGTATAGATATAATCGTATCGGCTACCGGCTACCCAGTTCGTAGCACAATTTTCTCTCCGGGCGGATCCCCCCAAAATCCCGCCCGTTCACGCTCATCGACTACCCCCCGCGAAACGCGGGCAAACACCGACCGGGTGCATACTCCGGGTATTGACGCAAGCCCTTTCTCCAGACATCGCTTCTCAATAAAATTCCTCGCCATTCCCGGAATTGATTGGGTGCGCCCACACCCTTCGAAAGGAATGGCCTTCGATTACCAGTGTAATTCCCTCAGTATAGGACGAACCACCCTCAACCTATATCAAGCTACAACACGAATCTGCAGGTATGACCCGCGACGACAGCTCCAGTGATGGAGACCAGTCCCCACCGCTCGTGACTCAGCGGACCACAGGCGAAGATCGCGTCCGGATGGTCGCCCGTCAGCTAACCGAACCGCGTACTGCGAACTGGATCGCCTCCGAAGCCGACTGGTCCTACGAACCAACCAAACGCGTCCTCGAGCGCCTTGTCGATAATGGCGTCATTCGCCGTGATGACGAAGGTCAGCATACGACCTACCGCCCCGACTATCGCCATCAGGCAATGCGCGAGGCGATGGCGCTCTGTGACGACGCAGGCTCCGTCAAGGAATTGACCAACCGCCTCAGCGAAATAAAAACCCGGATCCAGGAGTGGAAATCAACGTACGATGTCTCCTCTCCGAACGAACTCCGAGCGACTATCGCCGATGCTGACCTCAGTTCCGACGAGGAAGCCGAACGCCGAGACATCGCTCGGACTTGGGAACACCTCGAAGGCCGGCTCGAGATTGTCAGATTCGCCGTTCGCGAGTGGGACTTCCTGAGCTCCAGTGCGGCGTTTGTAGAGGCCAGCGATTAGTCCATGGGGGTCCCACATCTCGGCGGCGATCCCAACGCGAACCTGTACTATCAACTCAAACGAGACGTCCTCGACCGTGTGCCCGAAATTAGTCGCGTTGAGTTCCTCCCTGACCGGGCAAAAGCAGAGCAACTCCGAGCGACGTTCGATCCCATTCGCCTTGGTATCGAGACAGGCCAGGAATCGCCAACGCTCACCATCACCTGGTATCGTCAGAACCCCAACGATTGGTTCCGCGTCAACTATAGCGACCCGAATACAGGCTTCCATGCTGGCTGGCATCAGGACGAAGACCACCCCGATCTCGGCCCCGCGCACTTCCAGTACACCGACGAGGGCGAGACTGATTATCAACCCTTCTCGTTCGAGCATGAAACGCCGTCGCTCCGATTGTGGGGAATCATCGACCACCTCTTTTCGGACGTCCTGCCCCTCCAGGGCTGACTTGATGTTCGCGATTACTCAGTAGAGACGCGATCGGCTAGCTTGCGCTCAGTTTTGGACCCCAAATGGGGTCGAGGGAGTTGAGAGAGCCGCAAGCAGCGCCGCCGCCGGCCCGCCTCGACTCACTACAGACGGAGTGACCACACATGCGACGATACTACCACGACGGAGACGACCGCCTCTCGAACAACGACGTCGAACAAGACGACCGGTTCGACGAACTCACCATGCGCGGCCTCTACGAGTCACCGCACCTCGAAAGCGACTGCCTCGGCATCCGCCTCGAGAACGCTGGCGAGCTCATGATGGCTGCCCGTTGTGAGCCCGAATACGACGAGTTCGGCCTCGAAATCGAAGGAAATGGAAACTACGAACTCGACGCATACTGGATCGGTGCGAGCCTTCGCACCACCGAAGGTCGCGACGTCGATCCTATCGACCTCGCCGATGAGGACCTTACTGGACTCCCACTCGAAGCCCAGGAACGCCTGCACGGACTCCGTGAGGAACGCAAACGTCAGCGCGAGAAGGCCTTAGCTGCCCACGTCGTCGGCATCGATCGCGAAACGCGGTGTCGCGAGGACCTCGTCGAAGAGCGCGAGGAACGCCAGTCCAAGCGCGATGAGCGCGTCCTCGGAGAGGGAATCATCCGCAACAACGCGTTCGAAGATATCGACGACAACGAGGCTGAAGCTGTCCGCGAGGCCGCTGCTCGAATCGGAGATCATCTTATTACCGGCCCCGATGACGAGGTACTCCGACACCTGCTCGCACGCAAAGTCCGCAGCGGTCAGGATGTTTTCACCGCCCAGTCCAACACGTTGGACCAGCTCTACCAGGAGGCGAGCGTCATCCAACCCATCTCGTCCGTACCGATCATCCCCTCGAAGTACAACGTTGAGGCTGACATCCAAGGCAAAGTCACGACTCTCTGGCAACCCAAATCAGGGAGCCAACAGCAGGTCGGCCTCATCAAAGACGACGCCGGCGATACGATCAAATTCACCGTGTGGACACGCTCTCAACAGGGTGTCATCCTCCACGAAGGCGATCTCGTTCGGATTCGTGCCGGGAAAGTCGGGAAGTACCTGGGCCAGGCCACTCTCGCCGCTGACTCCGAGACGCGAATCGAAGTTCTCGAGCGTGGCGACGGCCCCGCTCCCAGAGGCGACATCCCGAACGTCGACTGGGAGAAATATGCCAAGCGTCACTGTGAACAGGGCATCGAACATCCCTTCCAGGTGCATAGCGCGTGTACGATTCCTCCCTTGGGCGCTCCCGGCGTCGAAGAAGTCTCCCGTCCCGTGCATGCTCCCACTGACCGGCTTGACCAAGAGAAAAGCGAGAAACTGGACGCCCTCAAATGGCTCAAAGCCACCGAGATATTCGACGAGGCTGACAGCAAAATTCCACTCCCGACTTGGTGGCGCGAACAAGCCAACGTGGTCTCCCTAATCGTCGACGCCGACGCCGAAGAGGACGAGATCGGCGCGACTATCCGGGAGGTCGTCTCGACGGGCCGCCCCGAATCCACACCTGTTCCCGTCACTCCCGTTCCCCAGGGTAAGCGCCGTCTCTGGGCGCTCATCCGTGACCTCGACCTTTTCGGAACCGCCCTTGATGAAGAGGGCGACGAGGAGAGGGAGACAGAGATGGAGACAGCGGACGACACGAACGAGAGCGCACTCACAGGCGTCGCAACCCCCGACGCTTCCGAGACTACCGTGGCGAGCGACGACAGGCCAGGTCTTGGACTTCCAACGACGACCTGCCGGTGTCCAGAGTGTGCTCACGATCGAGCGCAATATCGTCTCGTCCAACTCCGGTCCATCGACGAACCACCGACGAGACTCCTCTCATGTGTGAGTTGCGGCCAGCGGTGGCGCGAAGATAGCTAGTCGGCAGAGGCGGCACCACACTCTGTGCATCCAGCCATTCCAGCCTGCTTAGAATCATGTCAACCAATAATTCAGACCACGATCCGACGAACAGCAACAGTCAACCACCCACGAACGAGGACCTCACCGGCGACGACGAAATCGACTTCCAGCTCGATATCGTGGACGGTGAAGATCCCAGCCGGCCCGTCATCGACGACAGGAACGAGTTCAATGTGTATCCACCGGGGACCGGTCCCCTCCCTGGAACGATGCGGTTCGTCAGGCTCGTCGACGACACCTGGGCGTTCATCGAAAGCGGGAACTTCGGCGGCTGGATCAACGCTGAGGAAACCATCAGCCTCGATGATGTCCGGTGACTCGCGATCGGCATTCTCTCCCTGTGTTTTAGTCCCCCTAAGGGGGTGAGGGGAGTCGGAGGAGGGGCAGCAGCAGTCCCGTATGCTGCTCCAGCAGTCATCCTTCGGGTACTCCCACTCCAGCCAGCGATAGTAATCGCGGCACTCCAAACACATGTCAAGCAACGCAAAATCAGCAGATCCAACCGCAGACGTCCCCGACGCAGACCTCTCGGAGGCTGCAACCGGCATCCTCGAACAGTTCCCAAACGACATTGATGGCGACCTCCCCAGCGAAGAGGAGGTCGCGAGCCGTCTCGACCATATGACGAACCAATACAAGGTTCCTCTCGACGAGGCCCGCCGCGCCGCAGTCAGCCACTATCGCGACGTATTCGGCCTCGAATACGACGATCTCGAGTTCCCCGGCCAGAGCGCCGGCGATGTCACCCTCTCCTCTGTCGACCAGGACGAGCAGTGGGTGGATGTGACCGTGAAAGTCGTCGAACTCTGGGATCCCACCCACGACAGCATCGACCAGGTAGGGCTCATCGGTGACGAGAGCGGTCAACTCAAGTTCACCAAGTGGGCGAAGGCCGAACTCCCCGCCCTTGACGAGGGTAGCATCTACGAACTCTCGAACGTCATCACCAGCGAGTATGAGGGGCGATACAGCATCAACCTCAACTCACGGTCGAACATCGAACCCGTCGACGGCGACATCGACGTTGGAGCTGACGTCAAAGATGTTCAACGCTCTGCCCCGATGGTTGCAATCCAGTCTGGGTCGGGACTCATCAAGCGCTGTCCCGACGAGGACTGCACGCGCGTTCTGCAAAATGGGCGGTGTGCCGAACACGGCGATGTCGACGGAGAGTTTGATCTTCGTATCAAGGCGGTCTTCGATGACGGCGAAACCGTCCAGTACGCCATCTTCGACCGCGAAGCGACCGAGGCTATCGCGGGCATCACGCTGGAGGAGGCAATCGAGCAGGCGATGGACGCTCTCGATACCAGCGTCGTCGAGGAGAGCCTTATTGACGTGCTCGTGGGCCGCTACTACTTTGTAGAAGGCTCTATTGTCGGTCGATATCTGCTCGTGAACGAGGCCGAACAGCACAGGTAACCTCGAATCCGAACCAGAACGCGACCCGGGTAGCCTGACTTTCGACTCCACAACCGTCACTCAACACTTCATGAGCGAATCCAACCCAGAAGCGACATCCAACAGCACCGACACCGAGAACAGCAATGCCGGCCGGCAAGGTCGCCAAGTAGCGAAGCGTGCCTTCGCCGCCGAAATCAACGACGCTACCCACGTCTTCAAACAGTCTGATGAGGAACGAGCCCCGAACTTCGCGCTGCTTCCGTCGGGCGAGGTCGCCAACCGATACTTCCTCGTCGGCACGATAACCGAAGTCAACGACGTCGGGAACGAGGACGAATACTTGCAGGCTCGCGTGGTCGACCCTACGGGCACTATGTTCGTCTACGCCGGGCAGTACCAGCCCCAGGCCGCTGCGCTCCTCTCCAGCCTCGAACCCCCGGCGTACGTCGCTGTGACCGCGAAGCCATCCGCGTTCGAGAGCGATGGCGAGACGTACGTCTCGCTCCGGCCCGAGACCACCACCCGCGTCGATAATGAAACCCGTGATCAGTGGGTTTCCGAGACCATCGAATGTACCGAAGCCCGACTCGACGCCTTCCCCGATAGTGACAGCGAGTTCGCCGCGATGAGCCGCGAGCAGTACGGCGACAGTCTCGACCTCGATAACTATCGGGAGGCCGTCAACGACGCTCGCGAGGACCTCGGAATTGACATGGACCACCGGTCGGACAGATCCAATAGTGAGACCACGACCGAGAACCAGAACGACGACGTCAGCGTAGATGAAGACGGCGTCACCAAGGAAGCGACGGTTGAGGAGGCAGAAATCGCCGCTGCCGTCGCAAACGCCAGGTTCGAGGAGTAAGCCCAAGTAGGAACACCTCCGTTCACTCCCGGCCACACTTTGTGAACTACCCCTGCCTACTCGCCGCCGTTGACGGCTCCTTGAGGCAGGGGCTTCCCGCTTCCACGACGCGCTTTGCAGGAACAACCGCAGTTCCCGTAGGGAGCGCAGTCTCCACAGGCGTACCTTCGGAGTGACCCACTCCTAGATCAGTGAGTCCGCGAGAAAGAATATTCCACGCTGCGTTTGCGTCTCTGTCCGTCTTGAACCCACACGAAGGACAGGAATGTTCACGCACCCACAGCGGCTTGTCTGTTTTAACGCCACATGACGCACATTCCTTGGTCGTGTCTTCCGGGTCAACCTCAACGAAGTGCGTGCCTCCACGCTTGCACTTATATCCGAGCAGATCGGTGAAGGTGTTCCACGCAGCAGACGCGGTGTTGCGGCTGTTGCCCGGCGATTCCAGCATCCCTTTCACGTTGAGGGCTTCGACGGCCACCAAGTCATACTCCCGAGCATAGTAGTTCGAGAGCTTATGAAGGAAATCACGCCGCGTGCGCTTGATTTGCTGGTGACACTCTGCAACACGCCGACGTTGCTTCTCCCAATTGTTCGATCCATGCTCTTTGCGTGAGAGGTTCCGTTGCTCTCGTTCAAGTCTGTCGCGTTCTTCCGAGAGATCAGGTGATCCGACTGCTGTGCCGTCTGTATCATGGGCATACTTCAGAATACCCACATCGATACCGACCATGTCGTCAGTGTCAACATCCTCTAGAGACGGCTTGGCTGGTGGTTCCGTGTCCATCTCGATGCCGAAGATAGCGAACCACTCGCTGGTTTTCTCCTTTTTGAGCGTGACTTCTTTGACTGTGGCATTCTCGGGCAGCGGTCGGTGAACTTCGATGGGGATGTCTGCGAGTTTCGACAGCGACAGCACAGTCTGGCCACTCTTTTTGTCGAGTACGAACCCAGACTGGTTGTAAGTGAAACTGCGAAATTCCCGAGGTGACTTCCATCGGAGTTCACCAATCTTGTAGCCCTGTTTTTTGAGTTGCCCAAGTGCGGTGATGTTTTTGGCAATCCGCATGACGGTGGGCTGGAGGACCTTCGAGTAAATGTCGGTGAGTGCGTCCCACCAGTCTTTGAGGTCCGGAAGCTCGTCACGAATTGTGCGGACACGCTGTTTGACGGTGCCTTCGGATTCAGGAATCTGGTTAAGACGGTACAGGGCGTGGTTGTAGAGTTGGCGACAGGTATCGCGGTGGTAGTCCAGCGTCTCACGCTGGTTCTCCGTGGGCTTGAGACGATACCTGTAGTTGTAGTTCATGCCACGCAATTCAACAGAGGGCTGACTGGCGTATGAACGTTTGCCGTCCGGAGTGAAAGTAGCCCATGGACCTGTGGGCCAGCAACAAGAGCGTCTCTTGAAACCAATGACGACGGTGTATCCCCTCCCTACTGGGTTACTCGTTCGCTGCGTTACTCCTTGAGGAAGGGGGCTTACCGTCTGCAATCAGCTCACGTGGTCGCACAACTCTCTCGGGAGGGCTTTCACCCCGCCCCACTCCGTCGTTCGTTCCTCCCCGCCGAAATCCACCTTCCCTGAGCTGTAAGTGCAGTTTGACTCTACGGACAACCTATTCGTACAATAACTGCGAGTGTCTGTTCGTCCTCTTCTCGCACCGAAAATCGAGGAATTACTCGTAGTAACTCAACCGTTCGACGACCTCGGCGAAAGCGACGTTTTGCCGTACATCGGTAATCTCAATTTTGACTCGCTCACTCTCTTTCGTATCCGGGACGATCACGACGAAACCACGTTCGACCCGAGTGATGCCATCACCCTGTTCGCCGATGTCCTCAATCTCGACTTCTCGAGTCTCACTTTCCTCAACTGGTGGTTCCTGTGGCTCACGCTGGGACTGTGATCCCGTTTCAGCCTGTTCGCTCTGTTCTGGCTCGCTCTGTGTCGGGGAAGACACGAGTGCGACGCGATATGTTTCTCCTTGCTGTAGATCACCCAGTTGTAGCTCGCGCTCTGGAACGTCGATCACGTACGACCCGTCCTGTTCCTCAATCGAAGCTGAAAACAGACATTGGAGTTCTTCAGAAATCTTCATTAGTCGGCCTCCTGGCAGCGTAATAGTGCAGAACACTTGACTCTGCTGTCGTGTCGTTGCTCAGAATTCACTCGGGACTCACGACATCGTCGCAGATGGGACACTCTGCCCAGATACCAGTCGTTCCGTTGTTTTACTCATATTCAACCAAGACGTGTGCAGCAGAAATGTTCTCACCACACTCCGGACATTGCCCGTGTTTCGGAGTATCGTAGGTTATCAGGAGAAGGAAGGGAGCGTGTGACAATTCCCCTCCAACTGGCTGTAGAGTTATGTTTCGGTGTAAGCTTTGTGTGGAATCGTACCTGAGACGAGTGTAGTCGCAAAAAATCACTCGCAACCCGATCTCCGGTGATGAGCAGTATTTATGCGAACTCTGCGCCGAGAACTCCCTCTCTGTCGAACAAGTCGCCGAAAAGCGGATGAGCTGTGCGCAGAACACGGCACTCTCCTGGTTGAGACGGCATAGAATCGAACCCCGGTCTCACGACTACTCTGAGGCCCCGTGACGCAATCCGAATCTCCTGTACGAACTACACTGGGAGAAATCTCTCTCCGGAGAGGCAATCGGTGAACACCGCGGCTGCGGTGCGACCATCGTCGCGCGGTGGATAGATCGGTTCGATATCGACGCGAGGCAAGCCGATAGTCAAAAAATTAGTGACGGCTAAGGGTACTGTGACAGAACTATTGACCCCCCCGTTTGTGCTCCCCTGAAATGGTGGAGGGTTCAACACGAAATGGCTACACTCCAGCTCAGCACCGCCTCGAACGCACCGACTATCGACCCCACTCAGGTCGATGAACTCCGCTAGTTTCTCGACGAATGGCTCATCGGCACGGGCTCATTCGACGACATCATGGTGAAGATTGCGGTTCCCGAACGCGATCCCGATACCGGCGAGGCAGACCCGCCGCACCTCACGCTCTACGGATATGCCTCGTTCTCCCCGACGCATCGGCCGACCGTTCGCGAGGCCGTCCTCGAGGGCCTCGACGACAATCTCGATGAAGACGAACGCGAGGTCGTCATCAACGACGAAACCGAGGAACTCCTTTGGGACTACGCCGGTGAGCACACCGAGGACTTCCTTCGCGAACTCTCGCCGTTCCTCACCGAGCCCTTTGTCATCCAGACCGTCGGCTACGAGAAATGTCGATTCCCCCACGTCGGCTACCAGTACCGCGTCGATCCCGATGGAAAAATTGACCATATCCAGTTGGGATGAGCAGTCGGCTCGAATCTTTCGCCACGACGCTCGCCGCAACTCGCCTCCATCTCCTATCCCCCATCCAGCATGAGCTTCTACGCGCGAATCTCCGGCTACCTCCAGTACCGCACGCACGACCACCTTGACGCCGCCATCGAACGCCTCAGGCGAGGCGCTTGGCTCAACGACGACGAGCAGTGGCTCGTCCGAGGTCACCCCCGGGAGATCCGCACTGACGCTACCATCGACCACGATCGCAACCTCCTCGCAATTCCCGCTGGTGTGTACCAGAATCTCGGTCGAATCACCACCGAACTCTTCGCTGGGGCGACCGACGGTGTCGTAGTCACGTCCTCGAACGACGCGTGTTTCGACGCTTGGATCGAGACCCCGCTTCCCGAAGCCGCCAACGTTCCGCCTGGTGAGGGTGGTGATGTCTCTTCTATCCGTTGTATCGACCTCGAGCACTTCGCCCGTACGCAGGGCCTCGGCGTCAACCAATTCGGCGATCCTGGTCACTTCCAGTGGCAGTGGGATGTCCTCGATGCCTTCCACGACAAGCACGACCCAGACATCCTCGGGATTCTCGAATCCGCGCACGGGCCACCCGGATGACCAAGAGCCGAAACTATGCAATCTCCCGAACCCATGACCCAGAACACTGACCCAGACGCAAATACAGACTCAAGTGCGAACAAAACGAATACTGACATAGGCACTGCTCTCGATACGTTCGCTGATTTTCGCGATCAATTCGACGACGAGTGCGTTCTCCAGACGCTCTCGAAAGCCCACGATATCGACCGCGAGAACCCGCCGACTGTGTACTTCCTTGACGAGGACACCGGCCGTGTCTATCGTGTTCTCGAAGCCACGCGAGGCTCACCCGACTCGGGGTGGTTCGTCCTCGCCCTCGCCGGCACCCACGTTGACGATGGCTACGAACGCCAGTTGCGCGTCCACGACTCGGACACCCACCGTGTCCTGCTCGGCAACGATATCGAGCACTATGCTCACCATGAGCCGACCCCCGCCGACGACGTCATCACTACTAGTGAGGGGATGTTCATCCTTCGGATGGACGAGCCACTAATCCCGATCGGTGAGCACCGCCAGACACGCTCCTCCGGGGATGACGTCGATGAGTGAACACGAACACAGCGAACTCGAAGGACCGTGAATCGTGCTCTTCGGTTGCTTACGACCAGATTCCTCGCCTTCAGTTTGTCTTCCCCCGGAGGAACTGGGGGGTCTACGCCCCCGTTCCATATGTCTCAAGATGCCCTCGAGAACACTGACACTACGACCCATAGTACCGGCTCGTCTTCCGCCGGGTCGGGGTCTCCCACTCCCGTCTCGACGCGCCTCAGGCAGAACCAGCAGCAGACTCAGTCATTTTCCAGCGAGACTGCCTCCGAAGACGAGCAGTCGAAAGCCACGGACTCGGAATCGACCGATGAAATACAGTGTCCTGAGTGCGCAACCGACGAGTACCTCGTCATTGACGAGGAGGAAACCTACTGTGGGGAATGTGGCCTCGTACTCTTCCGTGATATCCTCGATCGGCGCCTTCGCTGGGTCGATACTGGGGACGGCCGTGAACCCGAACGTGGCGGCGCTCCCACCACACATCGCCTCCATGATAAGGGGCTCCCGACGGAGATCGGATATAACAGTGACGGGTACGACCGCCCGCTGTCGCGTCAGACCAAACGGCGTTTCCGTCGACTCCGTAAGTGGGATAGTCGATCGAAAACCGGCTCGAGTCGCGACCGCTCGCTCCGCCTCGGCCTCGGCGAAATCGCTCGCCTCGTCAGTGCGCTCGAACTCTCCGGCTCTATCCACGACTGCGCCGCTGACCTCTACCGCGAGGTTAGCGCAGAAGGGATGCTCGCCGGCAACTCCGTCGAAGGTATGGCGAGTGCCTGTGTGTACGCTGCTTGCCGTCTCGAACGCCTGCCACGCACGCTCAAAGAGATTGGTGAAGTCGCTCGTGTCGATATTAAAGAAATCAATCAGGACTACAAGTGCCTAAATCAAGATCTTGAGCTCGCAACGCCTCCACCACTCCCGCAGGACTACATCCCACGACTCGCGAGTGCCGTTGATGCCTCCCCTCGTCTCGAACGCCGTGCCTACCAGCTCTCCAGATCGAACGCTGTGGGTGTCCTCGCGAACGGCCGGCAACCGAACGGCGTCGCCGTTGCCTGTCTCTATCACGCCTTCAAAGAGAGTGGGCAAAGCAACCTCCGACTTACCCAACAAACTCTTGCCGAGGAAGGCTACACGACCCCGACAACGATTCGCAAGCTCTGGAGGGAGCTCCAAGGCCTTGCCGATGACGGAGAACTTCCCGATCCGGACGGCAACCTCGACCATTTCTCGTTACCCTGTGGAACGGTGGTAGGCGACGAGACGGATCGGATGACACCCCCATATCCTACGCAACAGTCCTAATCGAACCATCCGAATCGTTACGTAGGACCAACACTCGGGACGCGGAACCTGCGACCCCCGCTCGTTTGTCGCACCCCGAGACGGTGGGGGAACTCGAAATGGGCTCACTCGCACGCCACCGTGCAGCGAATCGCTTCCAGACCGCACTCCAGCAGCGCCTTGACGCTGCCTCGAATCAGAGTGAAGTACAGCAAGCCTACGACGATGCACTCGAGGCGCTCATCAAAATCACTCTCGACGATGTCGAACTCGACCGCGTCGCCAGGGAGCTTTCGACCAACCCCGACGTTATCGACTTCCCCGAGTGACCGAGATCGCGACCATCATGCTCGGTTTTGCCCACCCCACGGGGATGGGGGGAGGTAGAAGAGTTCATGGCGGTTACCGTTCATAACGGTATTACCGTTATTATTACTATTATTGGTTCGATTTTCTCCCTTCGTGAGCAGCTCGATCACCGACAGTATCGCGACCACGACTCCACTCACACATGAGTACCAACACCGAATCCGAAAGCGCGGACGCACAGCCAGCGACCACACCCGACGACGGATCCTCAGACGTAGAATCTGAGATGGACGTCGACGACGCGACCACCGCAGAAACCGCTGAAAATACCCAACCCAAAGGCGAGCCCGAACCAGATCTGGAATCGGAACCAGATTCTGAACCGGAGCAAGAATCCAACACCGACGGTGAAGCCGACGAGGACGTCGAGGAAGACGCAGAAGAAGAGGCCGATGTCGGCACCGGACCGCCGAGCCAGTTCCAGGCCGCCATCATGGGCGGTGACATCAAGGAGTTCGTCGGTACGCTTCGCGCCATCGTCGACGAGGCGAAGTTCAATGTTGAGCCTGATGGCATTCAGGTCCGTGCGGTCGATCCCGCAAACGTCGCGATGGACGACGGTGTGCTGTCCGCAGGGGCTTTCGAGTCCTACGACGCCTCCGAGGGTGTTCTGGGCCTCAATCTCGAACGTCTCGAGGGGGTCTTAAAACTCGCGAAGAAGGATGATCTCGTCGAACTCTCGTTCGACACGAATACGTTCAAACTCGTCATCTACATCGATGGCGTCGAGTTCACGATGGCGTGTATCGACCCCGACAGCATCAGGTCGGAACCCGAAATTCCGGACATGGATCTCCCCGCGTCGTTCACTGTCGATGAATCGCAGATCAGGCGGGGGGTGAAAGCAGCTGATATGGTCTCCGACCACATCCAAATCCGTTGTGACGAGACCGAGCAGGCCGTCTTCATCGAAGCCCAAGGCGACACCGACGACGTGTCCCTAGAACTTACGGAGGAGGAGTATACCGAGCTGACCGCCGTCGACGCGGAAGCGCTGTTTTCGCTTGACTACGTTAAGGACATCTCCCGGAAATTCCCGAAGAACGCTGCAATCAGCATCACCTTCGGGACGGACTTTCCAATGATGATCGAATACGAGTTTGCAGACGGCGAGTGCGAGATTCTCTCGATGATTGCCCCCCGAATCCGGTCCAACTAATGACTTCGCTAACCTCCCTCAGCGACGGCGATACCTATGCAGATATACGGCTTGGCGAGACGTTCATCGTTTCTGTCGATCGTTCCGAGGATGCACTCACTATCCGGGTATTCCACCCGGACGAACCGGAGACCGCCATCGGCGAACACTGCCTCGATCTCAGTCCTGACGGAGCAAACGACGAGACCACCGTTGGGGCACATACCGGGACTGACCCGACCACGAACAGCGATTTGGCTCTTGGGTAGTTACTCGATCGATGGCTCCTGGACGCTACGCGGCTCCTCTCTCGATTATCGATACGAGAACTGAAACCCAGCGGAAGTGTCCGTACTGTCGCTGGGAGACGAACTCACTCTATAGACTCGACAGCTGGCCAGACGACTACGCGGGCTGCGCGTCCTGCGTTCTCGAGGCACTTGCCGATGACGACGAGTACATCATCTACAGAAATCAAGGGAGAGTGCCTCGGGGCTTGACGAGGGTGAATCCCGACTATAGCCAACCAACCGACGATGGGTTTCGCCCGGCCCACAGGCCCACCGAATCGGCGTCATTAATTGGATTGGGTACGATTAAATCAGTATGGATCAGACAGAGATGGAATGTTACCCCACCGTCCGCGACCGGGGGCAAGTCACCATCCCCGAAGAAGTCCGAGAAACACTCGGCATCGAATCCGGGGATAGAGTCAAACTCACCGTCGAACGGCTGGAGTAACACCTATGAACGTCACGCTTCGCTGTCGCGCCTGCCCTGATGAGGAAACCGCCAGCGAAGCGTGGCGTCACATAGAACTTCACCGGCAGATCCGCAACCACGCCGTCCGCGACTACTACTCCCACGAACCGGGCAACCGTCCGAGTTCTTTCGATCAGCACAACAAACTCACCGACTGGAAACAGCGGTGGCCCGTGTTCAAGGACGTGTCCGCACATGCCGCCCAACAAACCATCTCTGAAGTTCACAAGAACATCAAGATCCTCCGAGAAAAGCGGTACAAGGGCTGTAAAACTGGACGGCTCAAATGGCAGGGGAGCGGAGAGCGGCGATCGGTCGCGTATCAGTCCGAAGGCTACGACGTGAATCACACCACGGGCCGCGACGGATACGTGTCACTCCGACTCTCCAAAATCGGCACTATTCAGATTCGCGCACACCGCGACCTGCCGCCGACCGAGAGCATCAAGCGCGTCGTTCTCAAAAAGGAGCTGACGGGCGAATGGTTCGCCTGTCTCGTCACCGAACGCCCGGACGACAGCCTCCCCGAGAAACCGAATCCCGACGACCTGTCTCCAGCCGACTGCGTAGGCGTGGACCTCGGCATCCAGTCGTATATCCACACCAGCGACAACCTCGCTGTGGACATGCTCGACCTCTCCGACGAGTACGACCGCTACGCACGCGAACAGCGGAAACTCGACCGGAAAGAGTATGGGTCGAACAACTGGGAGAAACAGCGTCAGAAGGTCGCCAAGGCGAAGCGTCGTATCAAGCGGGTGGTGCTGGACTTCCAGCACAAGTTGACGACGTGGCTGGTTCGGGAGTACGACATGGTGGCTGTCGAAGACCTCGACGTGAAGCCGATGATGGAAACGTCTCAATCGGCCAAGAACAAACAGGATGCGTCGTGGTCGCGGTTCTTGACGCTCTTAGAGTACAAAGGAGAGTTGCACGGCACGCACGTCGTGAAGGTAGACTCGGCAGGGACGACCAAGGAATGCTCGCGGTGTGGTGTCAAGACGGACAAGCCGATTTGGGTTCGGCAGCACTCGTGTCCGGCGTGTGGTCACGAGGAGGACCGGGACCTAAATGCGGCGAAGAACATCCTTTCACGCGGTTGCAAGCAGTTAGGGGCGGGACGCTCCGAATCAACGCCTGTGGAGACTGCGCTCCCTACGTTCACTCCTTCGCGGGTGAATGCAAAGCGCGTCGTAGAAGCAGGAAGCCCCGAGGCTTGACCTCGGGGCAGGTTCACCATTCGTCTCCGACCAACCTAGAGCAATCACAACCGAGTCCCACACCATCGACCGAGGCACGACCCGCCTCGGACCCGTCGCAGTCCCACCAATCCGCTGATGGATAACCCACCTTCAGACTTAATCTCATGCCAGCAAAAACCGATTACTCGCGAAAAACGAAATGGAAGAACGAACCGTACCAAGGCGAACGAGGCGTTGGCGGAAACTTCGTCTACGCTGGCGATAACCTGCTCGACAAGCATCTGTTCGTCCACCGACTCGCTCCCGGCGGATTCGACTGGGGGCCTGACGCCTCTGACGAGAAGGCCAGTCAACTCGCTATCGCACTCCTCGCCCCGCTCAAAGGCGTGGACTACGCTGTCGAACACTACCACCTATTCGCGGAGAACTTCGTCCGGCGTGAACTGACCGACGATACCTGGGAAATCAAAAGCCAGGACTACCGGTCAAAGAAGTACGTCGAGGCCATCGACGGTCGCGACTACCCCGAAAACACGGCCCCCGCCCCCGAGGACGTTCCCAATCTCGAGAATACCGAGCTCGAATCCATCACGTACGCTGAGGAGATTGCCCTCGCCGAAAAGTACGAGAAAGTCCTGTGGCAGTCGGGGAACCGCCGCGAGAATCTCCAACGGCTCAAAGCCATCTGGAGCGGTGATGAAGATCCTGCCAGCGATGCCGTCGCTTCGGGGACACTCTACCGAATTCAGGGCCTCGACATGCCCTCGAACGCCCGTGGAACGCTCGTCAAACAGTTTGACTCGATGGGCGAACTCGCAGCCTGGGTCTGCTACGGGCGCAATCACTCCCAACTCACGGGCATCAGCGACGCATCCGCGGAGAAACTTCGTGACGCTCGACCTGGTTTCGTCCAGTACTTCGGCGGTGAAAAGTGTATTCCCGAGCACGACAACCGTGAAATGTCTCTCTCAGAGATGCCCAACTCTCGGGGTGACACCGCCCAACAGACGTTCAGGGGCGCCCTCAGCGGTGGGGAGGAGTAACCACAGTGGCCTTCGGGGCCGCCAATCGAACTTTCGCGCTCTTGTCGAGGCCGGCTCACTCGATGTCTGACCGGCCTGGCTTTCCTCTCACCTGTTTGTTCCCCCCTGTTCGGTGGGGGGTCGGATGTCCGAACAGAACACTCCAAGCGTTCCGCGCGTCGATCGGCGACAACCCGGAACAGGTTCTGTCCGGGCTCTCCACCACCCCCCATCTCTCATCTTCCGTCTTGTATCTCCTCTCTCGTCTGGAGGTTCTCCACTCTCCACTCCCTCTTCGCAACCGTAGCACCGTGCGTCAAACTCCACTCATATGGCATCGCTCGTTTCGTCTCATCTCTGCGTGTTCTCTGTTCTCTCCCAGCCGTGCGCATTCTCCCGCTCACGGCACTTCCAATGCCGAGGACTCACCCATGTCAGCACAATCAAACTCCAGCTCCAGTCAGCCTCGCTCCCCCGATTCCGGCTCGAACGAGAACGAGATCGAGAACACCAGCGGGGACGAGAACGATACCGACGCCCGTCGCACCGACACCGACCGCCCGGCACTTCCGCTTGCCGATCTCTTACCCCCAGAGACAGACCGCAAATTCGTCGGCCTCACTGAAGCCGACTCTCGGGAGTATCCCGACGAAGTTCCACCGGAAACCCGGTGTTCGCCAAAGAACTCCCGCTCGTTCAAGGACGCCATCCGGGTACTCCCGAAGGCGAGCTCCGGTGAACTCTGGGCGACCAACGACTTCGTCGAGACACCCGGGCGTGTCGACACCGACGCCATCCGCCGTGTGCATGGTCTCGACGTTGACGCACTCGAATCCCATACGGGGCGCTCACTCGAAGAGCTCGCCGCCGCGAGTGAGGCCGACGCAGTCGTGCGTGTCTATGATCATCAAGACATCGTCGACGACCGCCGAAAGGCGTTGAACGCGCTCGGCTACGACGTGAAATTCCGGTGGCAGATCGCCTCGGATTCGTACTCCATCATCAACCCACAGGAGGCGTATCTCCCCATCATCAGTGCGCTCCAGCAGCGCGGTGAGAACAATCCCTTCGGGTGGGTATCTTACCGCGATTGGGGCGGTTTGCTCAAGATGGTCGTCATCTGCCCGAGTCTCCGTTACGTCGTCTCCGGCGACACGGAGGACATCGAGGACGACGTCGACGAAGACGGCATCTCCATCGCCGTCAGCAACAACAGCGACTCCGATGAGGATGCCGACGAGCAAGGATCGGAGACCATCATCTACGGCGGCTTCCAGACCGGGTACGACTTCCGGGGCACACAAACACTCTGGGCGCGACCAATCCTCTTCTTCCCCGACAGCGGGACCGTCCTTCCCGATATGGGCGAGCGGTACACACGACGGCACTACGGGAAAGCCACGAATGCCGATCACGAACGCAGTCAAGGTCGCGTCCCGATTAGCGAGTGGTGGCGCTCCATCTACGACGACATCGACACTCGAATGGTCGAGGTCGATACCGCTATTCGTCGAACGCGGGCCATCGCGTACGACTTTGAGGACCTCCCTTTCTCCGTCGAAGACTGCTACACCTACTGGGGGATCGCATTCAAATACGCCGAGCGGGCCGCCGACCGAGCGATCTCGATCGCAAAGCCCTGCTCGCGACCAACTGTGTTCAATCTTCAGCTCTCCTTGCTCATCGCGGTACTACAGGAATACGAGGGATCGATGGCCTCGGATACTTATCAGGAGTACCTTGAGGTCGCTGGCGAGTTGTTCAGAAAGCCCGCGATGATGATCCAGCTCGCTATGCAAGAGCACGACCGGCGGACGGACGACGACTCTCAGCATGTCCTTCCCGAGAATCAGCAGACGCTCAGCGACTCTCTCGAAGACATCGTCGATATCCCGGGCATCAGCGTCGATACAGAGGCCGACCTCTCGGATCAGCAAGCACACCGAGTGCAGGATCAGCTTCAGCGACGACTCGGTGACATCTCCTGATTCACCGTGAACAAAGTGGTCATTCAAGTGTGGATTCGTGAGTTCATAGTCATACGCTCAAATATTAGATGACAGATAATTCTCTCACCGCGTGCAAGATGGAGGGCGCGAGGTAGTGTTCAGATTAGTTGATTCCATGCGAAGGCGAACGATCTGAGCCACTCGTTTGCAGTTTCCGCTTTGGCGTTGCTGAAACAGTTCGAGAAACTGGTAGTTCGTCGTTTTACCTCGCGAAAGACACGTTCGACGCTATTCCGATTTCCATGACGTTCGTATCTGAAATCGAGGCCGTGGCGACGGCAGGCGTTGCTGAGAGGTGCCGCACCATCGACGAGAAACACGGCATCATCAACGTCGTGTTTCTCGCGTAATTCGCGGAAGAACGAGTAAGCAATAACGTTCGTTCTCGTCGGTTCAAGCTTTGTATACAGTAATTCGTTCGTCTCTGGATCGACCGCGGCGTACAGCCAATACTGCTCGTCGTTGAGTCGGATCACCGTCTCGTCGACCGCAACGTGATCCGGACTTCGACCCTCCTCGGGCTGTAGATCGGCCTTGTGAACCCAGTTGTGAACGGTGGATCGTGCCCGTTTAACACCAAATATTTCAAGAATAGAAACAGTATTCGAAAGTGATAGTCCAGCAAGATGGAGCTGAATACTGAGCTTCATCAACAGCCGTGGTGTTGCCTCGCGTTCCACAAATCCTAACTCGATTCGGTCGATACTACCGCTGAGGCTAGCGTTTTCTGGCATGAACAACTTAGAAAACGCTACGCCTCACCTTTCAATCCTTATCTGAACACGACGGGGCGCGAGGCCTGCATTTGTAAATACTGCTCTCTCAATCAGCGATGCCCAACAGTTCATCAACAGTAACTGCCGTTTGCCCGATGATAGTGTCCTCGCCTGAGCAATGGCGAGTTGATGAGTAGACCTAGTTTGGTACTATTGGCTCACGTATTACAGTACGTTGTATACTCCGTATCGAATTCTCGTGGCGGTGGTTGCTGGAATTGTGAACCTATATCCTTCGATATATAGGGGTTTTCCAACACGTTCAATAACCGTTCGAATGTGGATAGAGTCCCAGTTTCGAGATACTCGTCCAGTGCCTCTTCAACCAAGTAGTTGCGGGGAATGTACCGCGGATTGGCCTCCTGCATCAACTCCTCATCTAGGCCGACAGCAGCCAGTTTATCTCTGAGCTGTTCGAATTCTGTAGTTGCAAACGCTGGGTCATCAAACGTACCGGGCGTCTCTAATTCGAGGAACGTATTGGTATAGTCTGCGTTCGATGTGCGGAGCCACTCCAGGAATTCATCGACGAGTGCTTCTTCACCATCTGGGGTGATCCCCAGCTTCTTTCGCATCATCGTGTAGTATTGTGCATCAAATCGATCGTCAAATTCGTCCAGTTTACTTTCGAGTTCATCATACGTGAGCGCCGTTCGTGTACACAGCGGTTGGAGTGCCTCTGCGAACCGTTCGAGATTCCACCGCAAAATGGGTCGCTGGTTGCCGAACGCATATCGCCCGTGCTTGTCGATCGAGCTGAAGACCGCATCCTCATCATAATAGTTTATGAACGCACAGGGCCCGTAATCGAATGTTTCTCCATCGATACTCATGTTGTCGGTATTCATCACGCCATGAACGAATCCGACACGCAGCCAGTCGACAACCATCTCAATCGACGACTGCATGACTGCATCAAAGAAATCGAGGTATGGACGATCCGTTGTAGTTAGCTGTGGGTAGTGTCTGTCGATAACGTAGTCAGTGAATCGCTGTAGTTCGTCGGCTGCTCGGCTTGCAACATATTGAAATGTCCCGTATCGAATATGGCTGTTCATCACTCGGACAAGAATGGCTCCAGGTTCCTTCCGCCGTCGTCGGATCGCTTCGTCAGTTTCGAGGACCGCTAGGCTTCTCGATGTTTTGATGTGTAGATTCTGCATCGCATATGAATACAGATACTCTCTGAGCATCGAGCTGACAGTTGCGTTGCCGTCGCCTCTCCCCGAGTACGGCGTTCGACCAGAGCCTTTCAGTTGGATATCGTATCTATCACCATCGCGTACATGTTCGCCGAGTATCATCGCTCTCCCATCGCCTAGGACGGTAAAACTCCCATACTGGTGGCCTGCATATGCTTGGGCGATTGGTTCTTCCAAGAGGTCTTGGCCTGCTAGAATGGTAGCATTGAGTTCCGCTGGATCCAATCCAAGATCAGCACAGAGCCAGTCATTACGAATTACAATTTCTGGATTAGCGATACTTTTCGGCGTTACTCTCGAATAGAGGCTTGGGTCCAAATTTTTATACGTGGTATCAAATGAAAAGCTCATTTTGTCTTAAGTAGTATTACTTTACTTGTTTAATAAACTTACTTTTGAGGGTATTAAGATACAGTCAGTAGAGATTCAAATCGGCGAGTGCTGCATACATCCTCTACCTCTTAAACACGGTTGGCTCTGTTGAAATCCTATTCTTCAGATATATTCTCGTCTGAAACGACTGGTCGCTGAAGAGTACATATCGAACGGGGAGTCATCCGGGTATCCAAACCGTTTAGTTATGAAACATAATGTGGCAACCATGGAACGATTATATTTGTATCAAGCCTCCTTAGCCGTGTGGGGATTGTCGTTTCTCCTCAACGCAGGCAGTTCATTCGCTACTGGAGACGGGGGGATTGTTCCACTCCTCTTCGCGGTAAGTGGAGGTGCCTTGGTGCTTGGCTCCGGCTACGAGTCTCTCCGAACCGACCCCGCTGAGTTCACTATCTCCGCTGGTTCGCTCTTTCTTGTTATTGGCACTGCTTTTCTCATTCTGATTCTAACGGTTCTCGATGTTATATTTCCGCTCTGACCTCCTAATACACGCTCTGCATCGAGCGATCTGTGAGTCCCCTGTATTGACCGGACTGAGACAGAACCTATCACCTTTTGAGGATTTCAACAGAGCCACACGGTTCTATCAGATAATGAGTCTCTTCTCCGGTTTGAGGAATAACAAACTCCTCAATCAACGGTTGGAAGCACCACTTAGCCCACCGACACAACTTTATGTATTCTGCGGAAATTAAAATATATGGCCGAATCAGCTCTCTCGGGTTTGCACCCGTTGGATACGATGCTGGCCGTTTCTGACGTGATCCAGAACGAACGGTTGGCACGCCTGTACGCTCGGGTACTCGAACTCGACACCCCCACTGTAGAGGAGCTCGCAAGCCGTTCTGCGAGTTCGAAAACCACGGTCTATGAAGATGTCAAGCACCTCGTGGAGATCGGTGTCCTCGATCGCGTGACGGACTCCCAGCCGCACCGATATAGCGCTCGTCGGGTCGATATGACCATTCAGACCGGGGAGGAGACGTTTCAGATCACCCCGACGCTTCTCGTCGCCCTGGCTCAACGCGACTCAAACGACAATATCGAACTCTACGTCGAACGCCACGGAGTCAGCGGTCTGGCGACGGCCATCGAATACGCTCGGGGCTACACGAAATCGGAGATGACTGCCCGGATCATGGCTCGGGAGCAGGAGATCCCCGTCCTCGAAGCAGAAACAATCCTCCAGGAACTACAGGAAATCCTCCTTGATGTAGAGGACGAGGTCTCGACGGAACTCGATATAGAGGCGTTGGACGCAGACGTCGACGAGCAAATCGGCGAGCAGTAATCGTGCCGGCCCACCTCTTCCCCGATGTCGAGAGCCACCTCATCGACACGAATTTCTTCATCCGCTTCGAGCGCCACGAGACGATTGACTTGCTCGAGCGGGCAGTGACCGAACTTGATTAGTCACCGAGCAACCTCAGATAGCATCGCCACCGTCTCGACCAACCGTGTTTAACATCCAGATTTCGCTGCTCACCTTGCTCCTCGGCAAGTACAACCGGTCGGTGGCCTCAACCTCCTACAAAGAATATCTTGAGGTCGCCGGTGAGTTGTTTCGCAAACCCGCGACGGTTATCCAACTCGCGATGCAGGAACACTCCCGCCGAACAGAGGATGATACCCAGCGCGTCCTGCCCGAGAATCAGCAGACGCTCTCGGACGCTCTTGAGGATATCGTCGATACCCCCAGTATCAGCGTCGACTTAGAGGTCGATCTTACTGATCAGCAAACCCATCGCGTTCGAGACCGCCTCCAAGAGTGACCCGATGAACTTTCTTGAGCAGAGAATTGCGTAAGGTTGAGGTCCGTTGAACTCGGCTACTCCGTTGGATATTCGGGGATTACGTCATCAAAAAGCGCCTCGCAACACTCCCAGAGAAGTTTCGGCGGTGATTCTGCTTCGAAGACGACTTCTTCGTATTCTGGGCTCTCCATCGAGGCTGTCTGGTACTGGAAGTGTGCCGCGCCGAGGTCGTCGTGGTCTTCATCTTGGTGCCAACCACAGTGGAACCCTGTATTTGGGTCTGCGTAGTCGACCCGAAACTCGTCGTGTGGCGGAGTCAGTTTCCAGCGAACCTCCAGCTGTGGCGACTCAGGCCCAGTTGGGGGTATGATTCGCTGTGAATCAACCTCAGCAGCCAAGTACCGTTTCTGAATAGCATCTGGCTCAAACCAGACAGAGACCACCTCGGCTTGTCGCTGAAGGATATCTCTGAGCGTTCGATAGAGGGCCGGGTTCTCCGTTCCCGGTGTCATGCAGATACGGGGTTCTGTTCGGTGGGAAACCGATCGTAGAGGCGGAGCGCGTCTTCGACGAGGCGGCGACGTGTCTGGAGATGCTCCCACTCTCGTGCAGCTTGGCGGCGGGTGCGCTCGTCTTCACGGTCTGCTGCACGACTGAGACTCGCTCGCAGTCCGTTGGGTGTTTCAACGTCGTATTCTGCCTTCCACGTCCGGATCTGGCCGTTCATTTCTTCGAGACTCGTGGCGAGGTCGTCAGGTGAATGGTTTTCGTAGAGTTCGCGCATCTCGATGAGGTACTGACCGACAGGATCTGGCGCATACGCGGTTTGCTGTCCATGGGTCTCTGCACGCAGTTTGCTGTCGTCTACGAGTCGCTTGAGATACTTTGTCGCAGTTTCGTGGGCTACTTCTGCCTCCGTAGCGATCCAGTTGGCCGTTCGGGGCTCACTGACGGTGAGTGCCACTGCCTCGACGCGCTCGGCCGCGGACAGTTCCTCAGCCCAGTCTCGACCGGATTCCTCACTCATAACTCTCTCTACTACTTCTGTATAGAAATAAGTTGAGGTGGTTGGGATTATTCTGAGGAACGGTTCATGCTGGGACGAGGGTGGAGCCGCTATCGAATGATGTACATCCTCAAGGCATCTGAATTCTGTTTTGTTGCTCCCCATACGGTGAAGGGGCGGAACGAGTCCGCTTGACCAGCAAGAACCCATGTCCCCAAAATCATCCACTATGAGCGGCGGATCCGACAGCTTCGGCAGACAAGTCATCCTCTCACATCTCGTGAATCGACTCCTCCAGCGTGAAGGAGGCAACGTCCCCGTTGAGCGAGTGGCACTGCGGGTGTCCGACTACGCCGACCTCTCCGATCAAGACGCCGCAGATCTTATCGACGAGGGGGCTGACGCCGGCGTCTACACGCTAGATCGCTCCTCGGGCGGGAACGCCACCCTCACCGGCGTCTCACCACAGGGGACGGAACCCACGGTAATCACCGACGCCTTCGGCGAACTCCAGCAAGACACTGACGTCGACTTTCGCGTGATCAGCGTCGTGACCGATTCGATTAATGACGCGCTCTATGACGCCGGCTACGACGACTTCGCGTCGCTCGCGGACGCCAGCATCGACGACATCGCCAGCCTCACCAGTACGCTCACCGAGAGCCGTGCCGAGAACCTCCTCAAAGAGGCCCGCACGCACGTCCCCGTCGGACTCCGCCTCGCAAAGACCGCTGCCACCTACTACGGCCAACGGATCGATCCCGACACCGAACGGGCCGCCGCTCGCGTCACCGACCTCTCGCTTGTCACGGATTCCGTCGGAGAACCCCTGTACTGCTCCGAGGGGTGGGAGCCCGACGACGAGCGAGGGATGTACGTTTCCGACATCGGCCACAACGCTGGGAGTCCTGTCCCCACTGGCCTGCACATCCTCGACGATCCCGACTACCCGAGCGTCCCGAAGGCCGCAACTCACCCCGACGCAGCCTATGACGCGCTCCCGGTCGACGACAACGGCGAGGTCGTCCCACCTGCCGTCCCCATTGACCCACGCTTCCAACTCCCCCTCGATGAACTCATCGCAAAGAAACTCGCTCGTGGCCTCGTCCCGATTCGGGTTGTCGGGCCGCGTGGGTCGGGGAAGAATTACCTTCTCAAGTATCTGTGCCACAAGACGAACCGGGGCTACCAGTCCATCGATGTCGACCGAGCGACTGAACCCGAGGACCTCTTTGGCCCGCTCGTCCCCGATGGCGACGTCATCGTTCCCCGAAACGGCGCCGTGAAACAGGGCCTTCTGAACGGCGATACGATCGTCATCAACGAGTTCCCCGTCATGCAGGCCGGCGCTGCCATCGCGTTACACCGGCTCTTGAACGAGGGGACGCTCTTGGTGAAGAGTCACGGTGAACTCGTTGAGCCCCACCCGTCGGCCCGCCTCGTCATCACTATGAACCCACCGACTCGCGAGTACCGGGATTCGGAGCCGATGAACTCGGCGACGAGAGGCCGCTTCCGTTCGTTCGAGCAGCCCTACATCCAGGATGTTGAGGAAGAAGTGGATACGCTCGACAGGCAGGTGAACAGCGGTGAACCCGTCGTGGATCGACCGACGCTCAACAAGATCGTCCAATTCGCCCACAAGACCCGGGAGAACGAATCCTGGCCCACGCTCTCGACGCGGAATCTCACGATCCTCTGTGAACACATCGAAGACGGAGTGTACCCGAAGGCCGCCGTCAAGGGGGTGCTCTGGGGAGTTGCCGAACCAAACCAGTACCCCGAGGACGCCTACGAAACGCTGAATGACTACCTTTAGAGGAACCAGCGGCACTTGTTTGTGCGCCCCTGTGACGACGAGGGGCTGCACGCTCTGTCCATTACTCGGCCGTCCCGGCCTCAGTCCTGTTCCAACCATGTCAATTCAACACCACCAGGTCGTCGACGATCTCAAACCCAACGCCGCTGTGAGATCGCGAATTTCTCCGCAGCGGGCCGACCGTCTCCGAGCGTTCATCCTCGGTCACCTGCCAAGGGGTGTGACCGTCGACGTCGTCATTTCCTCCAGCGTCCAGACCGCTGCCGTTCTTCCCGTCGATGTCGATGCCATCGTCTCTTCAGATGCGACTGAAATCGAACGCGCTCAGGCCGAACAGTTGCTCGCCGGCGTCGACGCTGATTACCTGGTGATGGTGACTGGGACCGAGGCCGACCTCACACGCATCCCGCTCAACGACCAGCTCACCGCCGACCACGCCCACCAGTTCGGCCTTGCCTTTCACGAACTGCTCCACATACTCAAGACAGCCATCACAGCGATATCAGAACTCCTCGAGACCGAGGTCGATGCTAAATACCATGCCCAGGTTCACGACCTCATCAACATCGTCGAGGATGGCGCTATCGAGTCCGAAGCCATCCACGGCGAGAATTTCAGCGATAACGCTGGAATTCGGCTCGAACTCACTCGGCGGCTCCACTCGCAGACGCCCGAGGACATCCCGGACAGTGAGGAAATTCGCTACTCGTTCTGGGACGCTGTAACGAGTTGTCTGTACGACGAGGCCATCTATCCGACGGGAACGACCGATGTTCTTCTCGACGAAAACGATTCTCGCATACAATTCAAGAGTGATGCGGATCGGGATGCGTTCGAGGCGACCCACACAGAACTGTGTGCGCTGTCTGACGACGTACACGCGATTCGGAGCGCCGACCGATCAGACATCACTCACAACCACGACAAGACCGCCTCGATCCGTCGAGCGCGACGAGTCATCCAGACATGGACCGACCACATTCAGCCCGTCCTCGAGGCCGACAAAGAGCAGGAACAGGACGCCCAGGTCAACCAACAGGCCGGTGATGAGAACGAAGGCGGGTATCAAGACCAGTCCAGCGGGGATGGGAGTGACGAGGCCGCAGAACTGCCGGAAACGCCATCTAACTCTGTCGCAGGCGACGACAGTTCCAGTAGAAACGAAGGGCTACAGGACGCCGAAGAGGGCACTAGTACAGATGGGGATTCACAGCGGCTGTCACAGGCTCAGCCTCCGACACAACTCCCCGAAGACTTCGATCCGACCGACGTCTCGCTGTCGCGGGAAGCAACTAGTGACCCACATCAAAACGTCTTCGAGCAACCGCAGGTCACGGATGATCCCAGCCCCACCGGCGTCGACGAGATCGACAATCATAGTGAAAAGGACAAACAAAGCGACAAGCAGGCCCCCAGCACTGGCGAGGGCGTACAGGAACACCACCGCGATGGTGAAGATGTAGGTGACGCAGAAGCCGACGAGGAGAGAACTGACGCCGTTCGGGACACGGGAGGCGACAATAATGGTGAGGGAGATGTCAAAGACAAGGTGGGGGGAGAGAATGATGGACAGGCCGAGTCAGAATCCGAACCGTTGAGTCGGGCTCAAGCCATCGCGCAGGCCGCTGACCGTGCCCGACAACGCGAGCAGGAACAACAGAGTGGGAATCCAGGCCAGAAGACGAACACCGAGACAGAAGCGCCGTCGAAGTCAACATCACCCAACGAGGACATGGGTGATGTCCCGAGGTCCGCCGCTTCGAGTTCCATCGACACTCCGCAACAGAACCAAGACCAGCTCACTCTCGGGGAATTCGGCGCCGATTCCCAGGATAATCGCGAGGGTGCAAATCACGATACGAGCGAAGGCGAGACCGACGACGAGCACACCCCGGACGGATTAGATGAGGCATGCCAGTCGGACCAAGCGGATACCCCGACGCTCGAGACGGCGAGCAGCACCGACACCGACACCGACACCGACGCACGTTCGGAATCGGAGTCCGGTTCAGAACCCGAAGCAGAATCAGACTCTGAATCGGGGCAAGACATCCCGGAAGGACCTGCCCATGCCGAGAGTTCGACGAGGTCGCCCGACGAAGACGAAGCCACCTACGAGAATGCTCTTGCCGGAGACGAACGCGCTGCCCACGGTGAATCCGAGCGCGAAGGTATCGACGAACAGGCCCTCGAAGAAGAACTCTCCGCGCTAGCTGACCAGCTCGAACGCTCCGCCCGCCAGCAAGCACAGAACGGAAAAGATCAGAACAATGGGGAGGGTGGACAATACGGTGGTCCTGGAAGTCTCGAGGATCTCGAGATCCTCCCCATCAGCGACGATCTCGCCCTCAATCGCGAGTGGGGCGCTATCGAAGAAGGGGCTGATCGGGTCGCAGAAACTCTCGAAATGTACCTTCGACTCGACCGCCGCAAAAACGTGCGACGTGGTCTTTCTTCTGGGGCGTACGATCCGCGGGCCGGTCATCGCCTCGCTATCGGTGACCCCCGCGTGTGTAAATCCCGAACCCTTGGGGAGGAAAAGCAGTACGCGCTCGTCCTCGTCCTCGATCGTTCTGGGTCGATGCGTCGGGGGTCACCACCGAAGATTGAGATTGCGACGCAAGCACTCGCTCGATTTGCACTCGCCGCGGAAAACCTCGGTATTCGCGTCGCCATCACCGACTTCTACCGTGGTGAGGCACGTCTCGTGAAACCGTTCAGCGTAGTCACTCGCCACGTCCAGGCGAATCTACTTGATACGACGTGTAGTGGCGGGACGCCCCTCTCGGATGCGGTTAGCCTCGCCCGTGAACTCGCCGAAGCACAACGCGACGAGCCGCTGATAATCACCGTGACGGATGACAACCCCTCCTCGACGGACGATGTCATCGACCAGATCCGGCGGTCGCACGCACCCGTGTGTTCGCTCACTATCGCGACCGATTGCCAGCCCGGGTCGCTCTCTGACAGCGCTTCCGAACTCTCCCGGTACTATGAACGTCAAGAAGCCGTTTACACACCCGATCGTCTCGATGATAGACTTGACCAGTTCGCGAGTCTGCTAGCGGGGTTGTGAGAGTAGGAAGCAAAAATATCCAGACATTCTATCACCATCTACCTCAGTGGCTGATAGATCCAGCTTGCTGAATACAACGCGCAGCGTGTCATAGAAAAGTTCGCAGGCGATTTACTGCGGGAGAATTCGGGAGAGAAAATCTTGAGGAAGATATGATTACAGAACGCGGTGCAAGATATAGAGGCCCAATACAGCACGGCGAGTGCGTTCATTCCGTCCCTGATCTGTGAATTAGCCGTGCTATGTGGACTGCGAACGTATCTATTAGAGGGGGAGAGGATATATGTCCCCACATACCAATTCATGAACTGATTAGTATGGCTCCCCGAATCGGGTCACTCTACAAGAATAAGAACCTCCGCACTATCCTCGGGACACTCGGCGTTCTCACCGCCTTCGTGGTTTTCACCGAGATGACGCTCCGAACCATTGTCCCAGTAGCTTTCATATTTTTCGCGGTGATGGGACACGATGTCGTCGATGAGACGTATGACCTTCCGGAGGGAACGAACTGGTTCGCCTACGGTGCATCTGTCGTCGTTGTAGGAGCATACTTTGCAGTCGCCGGGCCGACTCCGTGGGTCGGTAGTCTCATAGCCCTCGCCGGTCTGTGGTTCGTCTTTGATGGCGCGACGACCATCCGATATGAGCCGTCTCTGCCGACACACGAGTACGTGGCCGACATCGACGACACCGATATGGGTGAGGCGATGCTCCACATGCAGACGCTAAACGTGGTGTATCAGGGGCTGGAAGACGCTCCAGAGCCAAAGACTGCCACCGAGTTTGCGGCTGACCTCGACCTGACTGAATCGCGCGTCGAACGCGCACTCGAATTTCTGGACACGAAGGGTCGTGTAGAGCAGATGGGAAACCAGTACCGCGCGGAGCCGCCCCAGTGGGGCTGGGTAACCCCCGTTGTCCAATTCTTCGCCTGGCTCCCACGTCGGATTGTCCGCCCGTTCCGCCGGGTAGCCGCGAACGCGTAGCTCTATAGAAGTGTTACTTCGTCCCCTGTACTGACCGCAACCGGACCTGAATATATCACTGCTGAGGATTTCAACAACCCCGAGAGGACGCAACAACGATGGAGTTCACAGAGAAGCTCGATGCTACAGAACCGACACATAGACTCGTCTCACGGAGTCTATCCGGTGTGAAGGACTGGGACGATCTCGGCGGCGTGACAGTTGAGAACCGAGCCATTAGTGTTCTGATGGACTACGGAACCGTTGTCCACCTAGGCCTTGATCCAAACCACGCTCAATTTGAGACTGTACAACGGGAGCTAGTACAGGTTCCTGACTCGAACTGTATCTTTGTCGGTTCGGATTATGAATTTCGAGCGTCGCTTCCCGAGGACCAGGCGTTGGTTGAGTTAGTGCTCGAAATTCCGGGTGGTGATACTGATGCGTGGATGGACCGTCTGTTCTACCTCGTTGAATTTGCAGTTCTGGCCGACCAGTCGTGGCTATACCGGTCAGTACCGCATGAGACACATATCCGGGAAATCAACGCGAGGGGACATGAGAGAGTAATTGAGAAATTGAACGAGACATTTGCTCAAGTGCGAGGCTCGGCTGTCGTTCCGTTTGGTGGGCTTGTCTCTTGGACAACTGACGGTACCGCGTATGATTTGAAATGGAACTCTCTGTATTGCTCCTATAGAAAGGAGAGTGCGTCATATGATTTGGAACGGCTACGGCAGGTGACCGCACTGTTTTCTGAGAACCTCCTACGGCTTGATTGGAAGCCGATGTCCGAGGAGTCGTTACTTCGTCGAACAGTTTGGCGAGTTCTGGGTTCGGAGAGTGCGACTCCACCAGCACAAGTTGAGATTCCTCCTGGTGAAGACGGAGCAAAGATATTGGATGCGTTCCACCGGCTACGTGAGAAACTTGGATATGAATATGACGTTGAGACTTCTTCGGATTAGTACCCCTGATCAGCTTAGAGCGATAGTTGGTTCGTCTGTATTGACCGATCTGAATAACCGAGATTCCAAGAGGAGCGAATGCAAGATACGCGCCTTGTATCTTGCACGCGACTCTTGACAAGAGTTGGATAGATAGACCGCGCGAAGGTTTCTATGACACGCTCACGCGTGCTATTCGTCGATTTATCCCTATACTATAATCATAAGAATACTTATGATAATCCCCTTCGTCTACCGTTCGAGTATGAATTCACGGAGACGAGACAGTCACGCAGACAGTGTGACACGTGCTATTATTAGCCGCCGAAAGCTACTCGTGTTAAGCGGTGTCGTTGCGGTTGGCGGGCTGAGTGGGTGTCTGGGTCGAGTGGCCTCCTCTATGACGAACACGGGTACATCGCCAGCCGCACCGTTCGCAGGAATCGGCGCGTACACTGGTCCCTCACCGACACGTGAACCCACTGTGTACAAACTGACTCCGACAGTCTCCGCTGATTCCGGACTGCTCTCCGGCGAAGTCGAACTCGAAGCGTGGGTAACCTCAACAGCTCTCGCGGCCATCGACCTCGAAGGAGAAACAACCTACACAGGGGATGCTGCTAACACCGCCCGAGCTAACTACAACAACAGTCGGAGCAATAAGTCGAAGATTCGGTCGGACGACACCGATCTGGATGACATCGAACTAGGCGACCATGATTACAATGACGCTATTTTCGGACTAGGCGACCATGATCACAATGACGCTCTTCGGGCTGCGTTAGACTTGGAGAATACGCTTCTCTCGCAGACAACGGAGGCAGTATCCATCAGCAAGCGTAGTGCTCGAACTGGCCGTGGTAAAAATTCAAAGGAGATAGATAAATATTTCGACAATATGAGGAGCAGTATCAATGAGATACAGGAGACGCTGGAAAGCTGCTCTGACGACGTGTGCGTAACCGTCCGAGAACACGCCGAGGGACGGAAAAAACTGACTCAGCAAGCGGCAACGCACGTTGACAATGGAGAATGGAGCCACGCTGCCGAGGCACTCCAAGAGATACAAGGAATCGTCGAGGGGGACATCGAACTACTCGAAAAGTCGTTACAGGACACCTCCGAACACGTCCTCGAAAACCCTCTGCTCCAGGACTTGACCGGAGCGAGTGACGAAGATATCGCCGCCCTGTACGAGTACCTCGCTGGCGAGCCAGTCCTCAGCGAGCAGTTCACTATCACCGTGCCTGATGCCAGTCTCCCGGGAAGCGACGTTGCAGTCGGTGACGAGCTCACGCCGCGCCGCATCATCGAGTACGTGACAGGACGAGCCGACACTGACGGGAGAGTCTACGCGTGGGGCGACAACGAGGTCGAGAACGGAGGTGGAAACACCAGCCCGATTTACGAAGGAGATGCGGTCGGTGGGGAAAACGCCCTTAACAGGGGACTCATGTCTGACGATAATTCGCTGTATAATTCGGACACGTTCCTCTCCGCCGTCTCTGGACCCGTCGACACGGGAATCCACCTCGAATCAGACGTCGTAGACGGACGAGTCACGGTCAATCCAGTGAACGACCCACCACAGGCCACAGAAACGACGCCTGCTCTTGCGGTCAGCGCAGACGGGGCCTCGTCCGAGCCTGCAGACTTCGATGAGTGGGGTGCTGAACTCGGTGAGAGTTCGACCACGTCGACGCTGGTGTGCCCGATTATGGTCGCACCGCCGGAGTGTCCGTCGCCGTTCCCTGCGCTGCTGTACGTACGCCGCTGCAAGCACGCTGATCAGTACATCTACACGGGTGGCTGGGTCATCGACGATGGCAGCCTCTACTTGGATTCAATCACACTCGTGGCTGTGGGAGAACCAACAGCAGTCCTCGGTGTTGGCGCTGGTGATTTAGATGGAGATGGGTACGGCGACGTGATGGCCCGCCGCCTGTCTGGCGAACGAGAGCGACGAGGAGCGAGACTGTTCGATGGGACTGTTTCCGATGCGGTTGCCGAAGGGCACCTCTCAGAAGCAGAAGGAGAGGACATCATCCTCCGGAAGCGGCCGGGACGAACGACGCGGCAAGAGAAGGGGACTGCCGCTGATGTCCCTGTAACTATGACTGCGCAAGGGCGACTTGTCCACTTCACGGGAGCGAGCGCCTCCGACGACGTGAAGTTCAAAGCCGGGGCCGAACTCTCCAAGAGCGTGAACTGAGCCGTCCCGCTCAGTGGCTCTCTCGTTGCTCGACCTGATTCAACTACGCACCCCCGAAATATGGCTTTAGTAAATCAACCCGAAGCCAAGTGACTAAACTGGGTAAGAGAGGTGAGTAGCGGGTTTGACTCCATGGTAGGTCACCAGTATGCATCATCACTGACGAATTACCTCGGTACGAGGGTGTCTGCTGCATATAAGCTCTATATCGGTCAACGTGATTTCATTCAGTTGGGGATCTGCTGTATTGGAAAGTATGAGAACTTCTGCGTACCGCGATGACATACTCCTACGCCACGGCGACACTCGGTTCGTTGCATAGGACGCCTTCCGAGCCAGTTTGTTGCCCCCCGTATCGGTAGCGGGGCGTCCAGCAGACGACCGGCGTCCGCACTCCGTCCTTCGTCAATCATGTCCTGTCGAACCATCCACTCAGCCGACAGCAGTGTGCCCCACCTCGCGTTGCCACCAGGCGCACTCGCCCACATGGACTGTGACTACGACTACGATGTTGATCGCGATCCACCGAACGTCGAACCCATTGAACACCAGATTCGTCTCGGTTTCATGCATGGCGGGGCTGTCCATCTCGACCAGCTCCTCGGAGACTACAATCCCTGGTCGTACAAGGCCGACACCCCCGCAACCCATCCCTGGCGAGGGGTAACACAGAAACCAAGGGGCCTTGATTACGCCGAGGCATCGTGTGATGTACGGATTCGCGAAGAGGAGACGTTCTACGAACACGCCGACGATGACACTGTTCTGGTCGACGCACCTGCCTACCTTGCCGCACGTATCCGCGAAGCTAGTGAGCAATCCGACCCTCACGAAGCCGTCAGTGAGGTGCGAAAGGACCGGGAGAAGTGGTATCAGGAGCTCATCCCCGGCGCGAATCTCCGACAGATCCTCAAGGAGTCGTCCTATGGGTCGCTGATCGAGAAGTGCATCGGACCCACCCCCGACGCCAACAGCCTCCTCGAGCACAACGCCTTCGTTGGGATGGTCCTCGTCAACGACGACACCGACCCCGACGCGGTCTCCCGAGAACGCGACCTCGGCTCGGCGTACGTCCTCCGCGAATCTGCGCTTTCACACGCGAACACCGACGAACCAGTGGCCCTCGCTGACTACGGTATCGAACTCCCCGCGCCAATCCTTGTCGGAGAATACGACAGCGGAAGCCAGTACCCATTTATCCCGTGGGGGGACGCCCTCACCTGCTCGTGCCCGTACAAGCAATCCGCTCCCTTCCGCGTGATGTGTAAACACGAACTTCTCGCGAGCATCGTCTGTGGCGACCACGACTCAATATTTATCCCTCTCACCCGGGGTATCCACGTCCCTCACCGCGCTCGTCGATTCGTTAGTCCCGAGGTCGCCGTTTCTCATCAGCCGGGACCAGCGGGAGGTCGCCCATAGCATGACGACACTCCTTGATCCCGAATACCGCGAACACGTCACTGACCCGCTTGACGACATCAGTCAGCAGACGGGCGAATCTCCCTATCAAGTCTTCTCAGATTGGATCAGTATGGCGGTCGCCAGCTTCTCCGGCGACGAAGACGCCTATCAGAAACCGCTTGATCGGTATCGGAAGGATGGTCGCGACGAGGAGATGGTTCGAGAGTTCGCGACGCTGCACGCCAACGCCCTCGGGGGTCTCGTCCTTGCGATGGAGGAAACGCAAGAAGATGTCCTCGGCGGCGTCTACGAACACCACGGCCTCACCAGCGAGCATTTCGCCCAGTACTTCACGCCCGGAGCGGTGAGCCGAGCGATGGCCCAGATGAACCTCCCCGACACCGATAGCCTCCGTGAGGCCACGCCAGACGACCCTCTGGTGATCGGCGACGTCTCTGGGTGTGGAAGCGGTCGACTCATCGTCGACAGTGCCCGCCAACTCCGGGACCTCGCACCAGAGGCTCCGGCCGTCTATCTCGGATACGACAAAGACCCGCTCTGCGCGAAGATGGCCGTTCTCAACTTCGTTCTCAACGATATGACCGGGTACGTCCTCCTCGGTGACGCCTTGAAACTCGATGCCCGACGGGTATGGTTCATCAGCACTGCCCAGCTCATCGGGGGCGACCATCCTGTGCGAGAACTCGACTCCGGCGAGCGTGACCGTGTCCTCGCCCGATTCTTCAGTGCGCCTCTCGATGACGACCAAGACGACGAGACCGACGCTGGCGCCGCACGAGATGAGTCAAAGATTCCCAACGTCGACCCGGAGCCGGCCCCCGAAGAGCCAACAACCGCACCGAACCTCGATATCGCGCTCGACCCGAGTGAGATCTCCCAGACTGGTTTTGACGAGTTCGCGTGACCATCTTGTGCAATCGCGACGGCTGTGATCGAACGTGGCCCCGCGACCCCGTGCTTGAGGTGGAATGTCCATTGTGTGGCGCCCTCATCGGCACGAAGTGCAAGCGCCCGTCGGGGCACGGTGGCAATTTCGTCCATCCGCACGGAACGCGCGACTGACTCGCAGTCGACAAAGGTCACTACGGAACGTGTCCACTCGATATTTGCGCTGAAACGCTCGAAGATATGGACCGACCGGATACGCCCTCCGAGGAAGGTGGAGATACTACCGAACAGGTCTCCATCGGAGCATTTTGAATTGTTCTTCCGGCGCCCACTGTCCTACGTTACAGCACGGACGCAAGTGTAGCGTAGGACCAGTTTTGTCGCCCCCCGTGCCGGTGAGGGACGTACAAACATGACCTATGAAGTCGCGGAAGACGCGCCTGAACGCACCCGTAGTGAAGTAGAACAGCTCCACGAACTCGCGGTCAATACGTTTGGCTACACCACCGACCACGTCCTATTCACCGCTCACGACGACGGGACGATCTCCGGTCGAATCGCCCTCCCTATCGGTCGTCCGCACGATGACACGGACGACGATCTGGAGTACAAAACACTCAGTGACCAAATCGCTCGTCGGTTTCAGAACGAAGATGACACCGATCCGGACCCGCCTGCTATCGGCGCACCCATCAGCCCGGAGACACCGAACGCGAACACCCCAGATGAGACGCGAGCGGGTGCATGACTTCCCATCGCACCACCAACGACGTGCCTCCCTGGGAGGACATCGACCTCGATGCCATCGACTACGAGGCAGGTGACGGCCTCCCGTCTGACCACGAGCGGACGCTTCGAGCACTCCGATCAAAAACCGACTCTACAGAGGCGCTACTCCGACGGTATTTCCGGGAACTTGGTGTCTCAGTCGGGGGCGACCTCGCCAAAGTGAGTATCCCGACGCACGTACAGTATCGTGATCCGTTCGCGTTCGACCGGGCTCGCAGAGCCCGGAGCGCCCAGACGACCCTCGAGAGCCAGCGCGACCGCTTTTGTCGGGTGTATGCCGACCACTGTACCGAGAAATCCCGCCTTCGTGAGGAAGTAGAGGTCGAAGACGAGGGTGACACCGACGATGGGGAGGTAGTCCCCGAATGACTCGATGAGTCAACTCCTACTTCGTGACACGCAGCGTATCACAGAATCGTTTACCGCCGGTCAGGCAAGCCGCGTATTAGCTGATTGTAGACGGTAATCCTCGTTCCTCAAGGAGTAACGCAGCGAAGCGAGTAACGCAGTAGGGAGGGATACACCGTCATCTTCGATTTTCAGTCGTTGATCCATCGGTAAGTTTCAAATAGTATTCAATTCTTTATGCAAGATGGAAGGCGCGAGTCTTACACCTACGCTGTGAACGTCTTTCTAACAATGATAGCGTTCGAAGAAGTGTGAACAATGACAACTTCAAGCTCATCAGCGGCTGGATCTTCTCCGTCTCGGAAATCAGCTCCTCCAGAGTTTATCTCGAATTGAATCGTGTCGCCCGCGCTCCACGTACTTGGGTCATCACTCTCTATCTCTCGGTTAAAAAACGAAATTATATTTTCAGGATCTTTCTCCTCATCGAACGTTGGGAGATTAACCAGCCGCGCTTCAGCATCTACACCAGGGCCAGACGCCCGAACAATAATCTCTATTTCTTCAGCGGGAACGCTCTCTCCAGCTGTGTGCGTAATGCGTACACGCTGAGCAGACGCTCCCGCCTCAAACTCGCCACTCGTCTGGGCAACATTCGGCGCAGGGTCGTTAATATCCTCTGTAATACCAAGAATAAACACAGAAACCGTTGCGGCTAAAACAACCACAATTGCGACCATGAGAATAGTCGAGATGACAGGAGTGACAGCACGATCCTGTTCAGTCATTGTTGTAACTTCCCGCTACCGGCTAATAAGCCTTGTAACTCGGCTGTTAAGTACATGCTCTGTATCTTACACGCCACTTGTGACGGACTTCACCACAATCAGCGAGTACACCGATCATCTTCCGGCCTGTTCAGGCCACCTCTCATAGCTGTGAGACGTTTTCTATGACACGCTGTTTGTGGAACGGGTAGTTCTGTGTGGACGACACCGACGGCGTCGAGACAGACGAGTCATGCCCCTCGCAAGAACTGTAGCCGCCACATTTGATGTGATTCTGTCTCACTTATTACCAGACCACTCCTACCGTACTTGTGGATATCACCTCCAAATATCCGACCCTCAGTCTTGAATCGGAGTTCGAGGCGGACTCCTTCACCATGATAACCATCATGGATGGCCCAGGGGTAAACGGCCTCGAGCGATATTTTCTCGGGTACTACGATGAGGATCTCCGTGACGATGATGGCTCCTTCCTCGCCCGTCCCGTCGGGCATCATGAACTCCCTCACCCGATGACGCTCCCTGAGATCGAAGAATGGGCGCTCGATTATCTCAGCGTCCCAGAAGAAGCTCTCACCGAGTGTGAGGCTCGACAGCTCCGAGCGAAACGAGCACGAGAAGGAGAACAGTCCGATGACGAACGCGAACAGGTGTAGAAGCGGGACCGCTCTGTATAATGACCCCTCAAGATTCGCTCTCCCAATCGAAAGCAGTCACTCCCGGTAGCATTCGACGAGTAACCCGTCGGACTGTTCTCGGCGGTATTGGGACACTTGGCCTCGCCAGCCTCGCCGGATGTCTCGGCGTCTTCGGCGCAGAACCCGTCAACAGCGATCAGAACGGCACTAACGAGGACGGACCCGGGAGCGGTGGTGGGCAGACTCCTGCTAGAACGCCCACGACGACGAACCAACCCGACACCAGCGACGGACCCCCTGAACCAACGCCCGAGTCTGACCCTGACGACGATAGACCTGGTGGACCGCCGAACGGTCCCGGCGTGATGCCTGGCGATCTCCCCCCTTCGTACACCAGATATCCCGAACGCTTCGACCCAATTGACCGCGTCTACGTCGGGCCGATCACCTCGCCCGGCACGAACGACTGGAATCCGCATTACGACGACCCCGAGCCTGGGAAGAAACTCGCCGATATCGCCGTCCACAATTCGACCATCGATGACTGGGTCGTGAGCCCGCCCCACACGATGCACCGAGTGGACGGCCTCGAGCTCACCGTCGCCAGCGATGATAGGTTCACGGCGGAGGGCGGCTTCCACTACAGAAACAAGTGCGGATACTTTGGCGTCAATCATCTCTATGTTAGGGGCTCCACCGCGACGATCTATCTCGCGTACAGCCACGACCCTGCCTGCTCTGAGAGTGAGGTTCGCGATGGAGAGGGGTATTGGTACGGGCCTGTTTCGGTGACGGGAAGCCTCGATGGAGACTTCGACACGCTTCGTATCATCCTCCTCAACGGGAACGAGAACCTCGGCGAGTTCGATTCTACCGACACGATGGAATTCGGGGTATAGTGGTCCGTTATGGGTAAACTCTTCAGTATAAATTCAAGACCGGCCTGCCTACCGCCTACTCGTTTGTCGCCCCCGGACGCGGTGCGGGGATCGCCTGTCTCATCAACCCCACTAGTCCGCACGACGTGAGACATCACATCAGGCGAATCACCCGTCCCTGCAGGAACTACGATCTATGAGTACTGATACCGACACCAGCGCCAGCGTACCGAACCGACACCGCTCGTTCACTGTGCATCACCAGTCTGTTTTCGTGACAACTGAACACGAAGACGAAGCTCAGGATGCCCCCGACAATACCGAGACAAAGACCATCGACGAGGCCGGTTTGCTTGCCCTTGACGACGAACCATTCGAGACCACGCTGTTTCATCACGGAGTCGGTGTTGATACCCGGGAGCGAGCCTCACGAATCGAGACCGGCGGCTCCGACGAGTTCGTTGACGACCGTCCTCTCTCTGTAATCCGCGCTCAAGATGGGGAGAAGACGGTCCCCGAGGACGTGTCCAACCTCCAGGGGAAACTGTTTGCGGATACCGTCGTCGATCAGCGTACCCTCGGCGGGGACCAAGCCAGCGCCCGCTTTATGTTCGAGGCCGACCAGCGCCGCCAACAGGCCGACTCTCGCGATCAGGACACATCTCGCGAAGTCTCTCGATGAAACCCCCCTTTGATACTAGATCGTCGCTGATGCTCGCGCTCGTTTATATGAGAGGACAATCTATGAAGGGGTAAGGAAGCCCTCCATGACCGCCGAAAGCCCTTGGGACGACGACCGTAGATTCTACGGTGAAGACGACTTCGGTGACACATACTTTGAAGACGAGCACTACGACCCCAACGATCCTGGCGAATCCTCCGTCGACGAAGTCCCGCGATGTACCCAGTGTGACCGCCCCGTCGACCCCGATCAGGACCTCTGCGAGGAATGTGAGCACGACAAGGAACTCGAATCGGAGAATCCCTATGGACCCATCCACGACGACGTCTCTATGACCTACGAGAAACGCATCGACGATCTCGCGTTCGCCGTCGTACCCGCGAGATCCCGTTTCGAGGCGATCGTCAAGGCTACCCTCGCGTTCGACGCTCGAGAGAACGCCCTCAAGACGCCCGCCGGCTACGACGGTGTGACTTTCGAGCTCCTCCACGAAGCCGACGAGTCAGACATTCGTCCTTTCAACATCGGCTGGGGCGCACTCCCTGAAGCCGTCCCCGTCGCGAGCGAACGCGGTCTCGAACTCTTCAACAAAGCCCACAACCGCACCGACTGGTGCGATCGTCTCGCCGAAGGCGCTGAAGTTGACCTCAAACCCGAACCTGACATCTACCTCTACGATGAGGACGGAACCGCGATCTGCCGCGCCAGGCAGTTCATAGGTCTCATCGACGGATACAACGTCCCTGACGACTCCCGCGACTATACCCGGGCCGAGTACGGCAGCACCGACGAGGAACTATGGATCGTCCCGGCGTTTTCGCTTGATGTGCATCCCACTATCTCCAGCTGATTGCGAGAACGGATTTTTGCCTGTTTGTGGTCCCCCGAGACGGCGGAGGAGTCCAAACAGCATGGCAACCACCAACCGCAGTACCGTCCGTAGTACCAACCAGCGAATCTACGAGGTCGTTAAATGAGTTCTCAGAAGGGTAGCTCTGGATCGGAGTTACTTGCTTGTCCTGACTGTGGCAACGGGCGGTTCTCGTGGATCATCCATCAGGTTCAGTTCGGAGAGGTGCATCGCTTCGTGAACGGACATATCGACGTCGAAGCAACGAAGAATGGGCCCATCACAGACTCCGATATCGGTGAGAACGGAGTCTTCTGCGTCGAGTGTCAGGAATCCCGAACCTACGACGAACTCGTGTCTGCTGACGCCGGCGAGGACGCCGAGACGGAGGGTCGTTGATGCCGGCGTGTCTTTCCTGTGGGAATCAAGTCGCGTTCGTCCACCAGATCGAGGGGACGGAAACCCGGCTCTACAACGCGAATGGTGAGTACGATGGCTCTGAATACCAGCAATTCGAGACCACCGCCTGCTGGTGTGACGAGTGTGAGAGCCACAACGTGGAGTTCGACCGATGATGGGCCGCGAGAGCCATGTCTTCGACGACGATGGGCCACTCTACGAGCAGGTTCACGCCGGGATGGTCTTCGTCACCAGGAACGGCGGCCACATCGTTCGCGTCACCCGGGTCAACAAAGAGGCCGACGAAATCACACTAACCTACGACTCGAACGGGGAGACAGAGGTCCGTTCTGCCGACGAGATGTGGATGTTCTGGGATCAGGAAGCGTTCGCCGTTCCCAGTGGGGTCCTCCGTGACCCTGAGGCCGTCGTCACCGAATACGCCTGGTTCCACCTCGGTCGCGACCTGGAAACCATCGGTCGAAGTCACGAACACCACATCGCCGGGAGCGAACGAGTCTCAGACATCGAGTTCGCGGTCTGGGCCGTCAGTGAAGCCCGTCGCGACAACTGGCCGCCCGACGACGCCGCTGGCGTCTATCTCGGCGAGGATCAAGAGGGAGGTCGTTGATGGGCGCTCATACCTTCTACACGCGAGCGAGGGGGACGGACGCCGAGAGCGCGTTCCGCAGCGCCGTCAAGGACGCTCAGTACCATCACGGACACGGTGGGTACACGGGAACAATCGCCGAGAAGACCTCGTTCACGCAAATCCCAGATGACGAAGTTGGTGACGTCGAGCCCCAGGAGTATGCTAACCAACTCATCGACGAGCAGGATCCTCGAATCGACAGCAAGTGGGGACCTGCTGGGTGTATCCACGTCGAAGACGACGTGTACCTCTTCTTCGGATGGGCAAGCGCCTGACTCTCAACACTTCCCCAGCTCATGAGCGCCTGTGAACACCCTCAGTCCAGAGTGATACGCCCCTTACTCGAGGGCGACATCGTTGCGTTTCCCTATCGCAACGTGATCGGCCGCTATACCGGCGATAACTCCGATCCCTTCGAATGGTACGCCAACCGGGGGGCCTCCTTCATCGACGGTCGACTGCCTGCCCCCGACCGAGACGATCTCGATGTGATGATAGAGTCGGGGGAGGTCCTCATCCTCAAGACCGGATTCGGCTCCCTCGCTGCTTATGACGCCTACCGGACATACCCGGATTGTGACCCGCGCCTCGTCTCTCCCGGTGGTGCGCCCTCGACGAGCCATCTCTCACTCCGTTCCGAACGTGGGTCTGGCGCTCGCGAGTGCGTCAACGGCTTCCTCAAACATCCAGCTGTCAGGTATCAGCACGACCCCGTGACCACGCCCTTTCGAATCGCGCTCACTGCTACCTACCAAGAGCGAGAGGTTGCGATGGCGGTCCTCGGACGCCCACGGGGGCGACACAACGCCGACGGTCGGACGGTCGAACTGTATCGCTTCGCTGCCCACCCCGACCGGCCCGCGAATACCGGATCGTGGCTCCTCTCACGCTGTTGTGCGTGGAGTCGCCTCGAAGGGTACGACCATCTACTCACGTACGCTGGTGTCCAGAACGACAACGAGGGAACCATGTATCGGGCCGCTGGGTTCGAGCTTCTCGGGACGACGATAGCCGATCGGAGTAAATGGCACTCCCGTGAGGGCCGCGCCGGGGGTGGAACGTACCGGAAATGGCGCTACAGATACGTCCTTGCCAGTCATTCAATCGAGGCCCGACGGTCCGCCGGTCGCGTCAGTCCCGACCAGACTCGTCTAATTGACCAGGGCACACCAATTGAACCTGCGTGTGCCTCTGCCCGCACGCTTGCCCAGGGGGAACTCGTCCAGACCCGGGAGGAGCGTCTGGCTCGTCGAGAAACCACCCTCACCACCGACGCCCGGGCGTTTTTTGATGAGTACGACTGTGGCGAATCTGACGACACCGCACCGCTCGTCGCGTGCTTCGCCTACCGGACGCCAGGAGACTCCCTGGTTGCCGTACTCTGCCTTCGCGACCACTCCGGGGAGCAGAACCCCCGGGACAACACCGAAGCCGTCACGCTGTCCACTGCGAGCGTCCAGACCGACGCCCTCGCTTACCCGGTGAACGTGCTTCGGGGACTCATCGCCGACGCCTGTGAGTGGGCTCGGCTCCACGGCTACGCGACTGTCGAGAACTGCCTCACCGGGAACGTCGCGACCGCCGCAGTCGAGGGAATCGCTGGCCTCGAGATCGACCACGACCATCTTCGTGACCCATCCGTAGAGCCATCCGAACGAGCATCCTCGTCGTCAAGCTCCCCTTCTGTGTCCTCCGCGTAGGCGGGGTTTCGCCGCCAGTTTTTGTCGGCGGCGGAGCCGTGCGCCGCCAGCTGACCATCCAGACGTCCACTGCCTATGGCGAGTTCCAATACCAGTTCAGCCGAGAGCATCGGCCATGGCCAACTCGACCTCTCCACGTACCTCTCGCCGGCGACTCTCGACACACTTGAGGACAGACACCGAGCCTCGGGAGGCGAGCATTCCGACCACCGAACCGAGATCGAGGCCGACAGCAACACCGAACGAGAACGCGAAGAGGACGCGCTTCCTATCGAAGTCGCTCGTCGTGCCGAGTACATCGGGTTCCTTCACCGAGCTCCGTTTGCGACTGAGGCATACGCCCTCGGATTCGTTACCGGCGCTCGCGAGGACTGTCGGATTCAGGATAGCCATCTCCGCAACGTCGACGTCCCGATCCTCATGCTCGACAACGATTTCAATCGGCCCGACCTCGATCGGTATCTCACCCGCTTCCGTGAGGTTGAGCCCGAAATCGGTGTCGTTGGCGATGCCCGCACTCCTGAGGAAGCACACACGTTTGTCGACACCGCCCGCGAACTCAAATCCGACTACCCAGACGCGACCATCATAATCGTCCCGAAGTGTCGCGAGGCCATCGACATCGTCGCCAACGCTGATATCCCCGGGGAATCGCTCGTTCTCGGATACGCGATGGGGCGTTCAAATATTAAAGCGTGGCACTTCTCGGATATCGCCAACTGGCGCGGTCACCGTGTGCATCTCCTCGGAGCCAGCCCGACGAAGCAATGGCGCGTCATCCAGGAGCTCACCCAACCGAATCTCACAGCGGACCCGCCTGCGGACATCATCGGTCTCGATTGGAACGGCCCGCAGGGTATCGCCTACAAGGGGGAATCCTGGTCACGCGACGGGTGGCAAGACGCTGACTTCCTCAGCATCCGTGAGACTGTCCGAAGAAGCCTCCGTGAGATGCGAGCATTCTGGGAGGAACGTGGAGTGTGGCCCGCCGAGGGGAAGACGCCAATCGAACGCCTCAAGCCCGCCGTCAAAGAACCGGACGACCCGATCTGGGCTGCCAACGGAGGGGACCTCAGCGATCCCGATCCGCTTGGGTCACCCGATGAGTGGGCAGAACTTGTCGACTACGCGGACGAAGACGGGCCCTACCCCATCGAGCAGGCCATCGTCGTCACCTACGAAGACGGGCGCACACTTGCATATCGAACTCAGACAGAGCGCGACTACGTCGAATATCATGAAGGGCTCAGGGGCAAGATCGCGAATAAACGGACGTGATGGCTGACTTAGTCCTACGTAACAGTACGAATTGTTGGTATCCGAATGTAGCGTAGGACTCGATTTGTCTGGCCCCCGCGCGGTGGAGGCCCACTCAAAATGGAATCCACCACAGACGATAATATCGCCGGACAGCGCATCGTCGACGTCCGTGAAATGACCAACGAAGAAGTTGAACGCGAAGGCTGGCAAGCCCACGATTGGCAATCGACAGTCGTTCTCGAACTCGAGTCCGGGACGATCCTCTACCCGTCGGCTGATCCCGAAGGGAACGCTCCTGGCACAATATTTGGCATCGACGCCGACGATACTGCGTTCGCCCTCTACCCCTGACCAAATTCATCATGCATATGCTCATCAGAGTCGTCTGCGAAGCCTACGACGCCGAAGACGCGACCGGCATCGCCCACGGCCTCTTTGAGGGTGTTGACGCGCCGCTCTACCCGACGTTCGACTACGGCACACTCATGACCGATGGTGGTCGCTGGAGCGAGTCACTCCCTGACATCTTCCGTGAAGAGGGCTCCGCTCGTGCCGACTCCGAGATCGGGAACGATCTTCTCGAGGGCGCCTGGGTATCAACCACTCGCGAACTCGCTCGAAGAATGGCTGTCATCCGCAAGGGATTCGAAGAGTACACGGACAAGGAACTCCTCGAAAGCCCCCGTATTGAAGCCGACGTCGAACCGTGGAACCCTCTCGGGCCCACCCGAAGCGAAGAGGAGTTCATCGACTCCTACTCAACCGATGTCCGGTATGCGATGTACTCTGTCGGTGAATACGCCGGCCCGGTCTACTACCTCTACAACGAATACGGAACCGCGATTCGGGGCCAAGCCGAATACGAACAACTTCTCGACAAGATTGTGACCGATGATACAGGTAACGACGAGACCTCGTTTTACCTGACGCCCGTCGACGTCCACTACTAGCCCCCTCTCCCCTGTCAAACGAATCATGGTTCCTATCACAGTTGCCCGATTATCTATGACGTTGAGTGGCTCGCGGAGGCCGATTCATCCCTAACGGCTATCAAAATCTCACCGACTGATGCACACAGGTTCACGGCGGAGGTGACTCACGCCGCTCCGAGACGACAGATGCCAACGAGACAGACCACAATCGAGACCGTTCAGACTGACGGTGGAGGCCGAGAGGATAGTGATCGAAGTGGTCTCCTCGTTCGCCGAACTGCCCTCGTCGTGTGTGACGATGCGAAACACGACGGCTTGCTCCCTGCTCACGAAAAATACCGCTCGACATACTTTGGCCTCAAGCGCGATTTCGCTGAGACACTCTGTGCTCGCTGGTGGATCCTTTCTGCGAAATTCGGACTGCTTGATCCCGACCGCGTCATCGACGATTACGACGTCGCCATCACCGACGACGATGTGGACACCGCTCAGTGGGTCGAGGACGTCCGCACAGCGCTCTCTAATGTGGAGTGGCCCGAGACGACCAAGGACGGTCGGGACATCGTCTGGGAACTTTACGCACTCGCCGGGAGTGGCCATCTTGAGGCCGCCGACCAGGACGGCAACGCGCCCCGTGTGCAACTTCCCGACGTCACTCCTGAGCACGTGACGATCCGGTTTCCATTCGACGACCTTGCGGGGATCGGCTACCAGAATGGGTGGCTCGCCGCGTGTCGTGATTCCGGGTGTGTCGTCGAGACTGCAAACCACGGGTGACTCTATAGGATTCTCCTCTCCCGTGGGTTCCGTACGGTGATCGTGCTACCCCCCATCAGCCTTCCCCGCATACTTCGAGGTCACCTTCCCTCGGCTATCTCGATAGACGATGTAGCGATACGGTCCATGGGGGCAACCATCGCATCCTGGCCCACACGGGAGCTTCCGTATCTGGACGTGTCCATATCGGGTCAGTTCATCCTCTGAGAGTTCCTTCATCTCGTCCGTACTCATCTCTTCGAGCTCTTCTTTCGCTGCACGCTGCTCCTCACGAGAGAGGTTCTGCGGTGGTTTCTTGTCTGCGACTTCACCCTCTCCGGCCGCCTCACTCGGAGACACCGGCCGTTCCTTGTGCTGGATAAGTTCTTCGCAGTAGTCGATGACTCGCTCTAGATCGTACACAGTCTGTGCCTGCAGGGGCTCCCATACGCGCTTTGCCAGCCCTTCCGGGGGTGTAGGCATCTCTGCGCCCCTTTCTTCAGGGCTGGTGGGAGCGCCAGCGTCGGGGTCAGGTTCGGGCATGTATCATCCTACGCTACTTTCGTACTAATAATGTAACGTAGGGTCGGCTCACCACTCCTCGTTTGTTGTCCCCCGCTTCGGTGGAGGGACTCATTCCGATGAACACTATCACGACCGCACAGCGCATCTCCACTAGCAGCGACATCGACGCCAGTATCGCCGCCACCCGCCGTGTGCAACACCTCTCTGCTGTCGCCCGAGACGCTATTGAAGACCCCCAAACGCTTGATAGGGATGCACTTGCGAAGGCCGTTGTTAAAACACTCTACGACGCCCACCCACTCATCCGATTCGAGGACGCCCTGGAACTCGCTGTAATCGTCGAGACACCTCCCGTCGATTCGTCGACGACGGAAGCGATCGAATACGTCGTTGCAGACATCTGTTCCCATCTTGATGCGTGGAACCACTCCGAGCCACCTGCACTCCCTGGTCAAGTATGAGTCACGATGAATCGCTCCTCGAACAGCTCCCGCCCGAGAAACTGCTCGACACTCGAAATACGCGGGTCATCACGCCCGCAATTAGGATGATGGAAGAGGCCGCGACCGTTGAACGATACCTCGAGCACGAGCGGGCGAACCGTGACAGAGCGGGTATCATCCGCTATCTCACTGACCGAATCGACGGCACCTACGAGGAGAACGGCGAGATCCTGCCCGGAGAACAGAGTCAAGAACAGGAGATGGAAGGCGAACATGAAGGAGACATCGTGCCCGTTGATGAAGCCGAGACGGTCTCAGCGATGTCGCCACCGGAAGAGTTGCTTGCGTATATCCATGACCTCGGGAGTGAGCCAGACAAGGAGATCGCCTCATCATTTGATCCACCTATGTGGGATGAGCTCTAATTCCCGTTTGTAAAACGTAAAACCGCTCGTTCGTCGCAGATGCCAGTAGTCATACGCAATAGTCACAATGCCACAATGAGGTTGTAACGTAGGATATACCCTCCGCCAATCAAACGCACAGTTTTACTTGGCCGATTTTATGTCTCCCCGAGAGTGTAGAGGGACGACACCAGAGGAACCTGCCAGTCGTGTACAGCATCTCGACGTGTCGTCGTCCTATGGAGACCGATATCCCGATGGCAACAGCAGCATCCGATTCCAACCCAGTAGAAGAATCGACACCGTCTATTGAGAACGCCGCAATCCGACGTGAGGGCCGGGCACAGACTCAGGAGATGGACGTCTCGTTGCTCCGACAGGGTGGCATCTACGAGGTCCGATCGGCGTCCGGGGGCATCTACGAGGTCGACGTACTCCAAAGAGCCTGTACGTGCCTCGATGAGCCACCGGAAGGTGGCTGCAAACACTACCGACGCGTCCGCACTGACATTCAAGCCGACCTCGTCCCCAGACCCGATGGGAAGCTTCCCAATACCACTCAATCAGTAACCGACGAAGAGATTCACGCGATTCGGTCAGTAGAGGCCACTATCCTCAAACAGCATCTTCTCGATGCTCTCCTCGCTCGCGAACTCGAATGCGCCCAGCTCGAACAGGAGATTCATGACCTCGAGTTCCTCGTCGGGGTTCTCCTGGAGGTTAGCATTGCAGAAGGATACGACCTCGACGAGAGTGGGATACTCTTACCAGATCTCGCTTAAATCATGCCAACCGGTTCAAAACTACGACACTTACCGGAGACGTCTGCTGCGTAGTGGCCTGTGCTCCTCCAAAAGCATCGGCCACAGGGGAACACCCTCCAAGAAGTGCCTGAGTGACAAAGACCACTCCCATTCTAACGGGAGCGAACCTGTCACTCATCCGCGCAGACGTTCCTGACCGGGTGTCGTAGTCCTGTCGGAGTTGAATATACTGACTCACATGGTATATCCTTTGGCCAAATCGACAGCCAATAGGCTGTTCGAGGGGAAGATCGACGAGACTCAGTTGATGATCGTGGAACTCACTGAGAACGCCTACCGCCACCTCTACAACCCGAGATCTTGATAGCGATTCGCGAAGTCTCTAACTCACTTGCCACCTAGTTACTTCTGGTATCTACGGTATTAATCATACTAACGTTACTACCACTGTTACCAATATGAGTGTTCACACCTATATACCGAATACATAAACAAGTGATATTATTGGCCAGAAGAGAACGCTGTGATCACTCCTCAGTGTCCATACCAAGTTCGTCGCGAATGAGATCAGGATTGTCTAAGATGACCCGGAAGCAGGCCATATAGAAGTCCCAGTTTTTATTGAGTTCCGTGTCGTGAGACTTCTTCCATTCATACTCGATGTCATCCCAGAGACCCTCAACGGCGTCGACGACCTCGGGTGAGAGGAATACGTTATTATTTGCATAGACATCAGCAAGCGCTCCCAGCTCCCTATCAGGGTTCGGGTACTCGTGGGTATCAGGTCCTCCAGCCGTGCGTGACTCTTGTTCAACTGCCTGCTGAGCAGCCGATGGATCATCAGAATCCACTTCGGCTACCTCCTCAGTGTCACCGGTGGTATTTTCGGACAACGATTCAGCGCCCGAACCCGAGCTTGAGTCCGAACCGGAGACTCCGAGCTTCTGTGCCCGCTCTGAAACATCACTCATCTGTGCCTCAAAGTCGTCTTCAGAGGGATCGTCACTCATACTTCCACCTCCTGGTCGGCCGCCGCAGCGCGAATATCTTCGACGGTCATCGCCTTTGCCGCTTCAACATCCAATCCGAGCGTCGGTGGTGATGTCTGCTTAAGAATCAACTGAAGGAGTTCGTCGTATCGTTCGACTTCGTCGTTCCGGAGCGATTCTGGGTGAGCGTAGATTGACTGCTGGCTCTTTTTGGCCCTCGCGAACGCCGCTCGATGGTCAGTAATAACGCCCTTTTCGTCGAAAGTGTCGTTGAACCACTCGACCATCCGCTTGTTTTCGTTGGTCATCTTCGTCGAGTTAACCGTCATCAGGAATGCGAGATACTGAATCTCGAGATCGTGCATCATTCCAAGGACCTCATATTGGTCGAACAACAGATCTGTTGAATGCGGCATCTCCGTCTCCGGCTCCATCGGCACGACGATCTTCTCGCCGGCCGTGACCGCGTTTTTCGCGTATGGTGAGAAATCCGGTGGGCAATCACAGACAACGTAGTGATAGTCGTCTTCAAGGCGTTCTAAGAGTCGCCCCAATCGGTTCTCGCCGGCATCAGCCGAGTCTAGAGGTGTTTTATTTCCATTATAAGTCTGGTTGCTGGGGATAAGATCGAACTCTTGGTGATCGGTGTGGATGAGGTCGTTCACATTATCCCAACTTTTCGGATCTAAAAGAATTTCATCCAGTGAGAGCGCGTCCAGGTCTTTGTAGAGGTTTCGCTTCCCAAGGTTTGCGGTGAGAGTGCCCTGTGGGTCAAGGTCGATGGCAAGCACGTTGAAGCCGCGAGCTGCAAGACCGCCCGCAATGTTCAACGAGGTGAATGTTTTGCCAGTGCCACCTTTCTGAAACGAGATGGCGAGTACTTCTGGGTAGGTGTCGGTCATAACTACCCTCAAATTGAATTCATACCGTTATAATTGTTCGTCAGACAATTACTGTTCAGAACGATACTACCGTTAATAATGGTATTATTGATCTGCTTCTATTCCTCCAATTCGGCATCTTAACCTATGTAGGGCTCCCTGATGCGACGGTAATAACGGTAATACCGATTTTAATAGCATATGCGGTATTACCATTGTTACTATTATAGTCAGTAGTACCGTTATTATTGATATTACCGTTAAAAAGGCTACTGCTGTTAGTACTATTTGTTACACTATTTCTATTATTTACGGTAACTACATTTTGAACATTCAAAATGTTAGCACCACTATGACGGACATTAAAACCGCTACCGACTGGGGCACAGTGGATAGCTGAGTGCTACCCGTCGGAGTCCTGGTCAGGCACATCTTTCTGGCCAGGTCGCTGGTTCTGAAATGCCGTCTCAGCCATCTGAGCGCGTTCACTCGCCTCGATATGTGAGTAGTGCTCGCGAACAACCTCCTCGGAGTTATCCAAGTGTCGTGCCGCCTCTGTGTACCCGAACTCCCGAACCATCACTTCGCCAGCTCCCCGACGAGCGCCATGCGGCGCAAGATAGCCGTGTTTGTCGTCATCCAAGTCGATGTCTGCGTCCTCTGTGAGTCGCTGTAAAATTCGCCGTGCGCTGTGGGTCGTCAACGCCGGAGGGTCGACATCGTATTCGACACAGAGTTCGATCATCGAGACGTCCCCGTCGTTCACCCGCTCGCGATGCAGACTCTCAGCCTCTTTGCGCGTATAGTCCCGCTCAACGAGTTCGTCTTTGAACGCCTCGACGAGCGTTGGATACGACAGCGTCGTGAACACGGGCCAATCGTCACTCGGTGGGTTCAGTACTGATCGGAGGCGTTCGAGTGACGGGACCGCAGACGGTGGGACAGCCCTATCGCTCCATTCACCCTTCTTCCCGAGGACGGTGATCGTGTTGTCCTCGAGGGAGACGTCCGACCAACGAAGCCCATCACGACCTCGCCGGGTGTCAGCGACATCGGCCAGGACTTCCGCACCGCGAACACCCGAGAAGCACAGGAGATAGACAAGCGCCCGGTCGCGACACGTCTTGATCGCCTTGTAGTGGTTCTCACCCACTTCGTCGATGGCCTCGTGTGCTTGTTCGTCGACGTACTCTAAGAGTGCCGTTCGCTGCTCGGGTGACCACGCCTGTTGGCGTTCGGTCTTCCGTCCGTCGCCTTCTGGAAGTGGCTCTTTTGCCCGTGATTTCAACGCCGGGTTCTCCTCTAGGTATCCCTCGCGTACCGCCCAACCGCAGAACGCCGAAATGTGGGCGTAGTAGTTCTGAATCGTACTTTCGGCCCAGTCCTGTGTCGCGAGATGGCGAGCGTATTGGCGGATATCCCGGATAGTCAGCTCTTCGAATGTCGTGGGCGAACGCGGGCGCTCATCTTCGAGGAAAGTGAGAAAGCGGTCGAGTTCGCGTTTTGCATCCCTCCTGTACGTCCCGCTCTTTCCTTCCGTTCCTTTGCCCTTGTCCGTGAGGTAATCCTCGACAACGTCCGCGATCTCGACCGGCCGATCATCCTGGCTGTCCGTGTGGCCCTCACCGTTCCCAGAAGAACTCATCTCACTCACTGCCTCCGTGGAACCGTGCTTCGAGGGCTATCTGGGCTGGAATACCCGGGATGTCGAGTGGAGTCATGGGATTCGATTTGGTAGACGGCGGCTGCTTCCTTGAAAGTACGTACTCTTATCGAACTAAGAGTACGCACTCGAATCTGGAAACTGTGATTCGGTAAACACACGATATAGGGCTTCTAACGCAGAAATAACGTGTTTTAGAGATTCAAATTTAGCTAATAAACTGTATAATGCTATATCGAAATTTTCGTCTTGGAAGCCACAGGTTCGGAGGATGGCAGAATACAAAGCACTAGCGGAGCGATACGACGGATAATCGGTACTCTCAGTCGGGAGCGGCGTCGGCATTCGCTATGCCGACGCCACGAACGGACATCGCGGTGGACACCCTCGTCAAGCAGGCTGAGGAACTGTGCAGGCTTCACGACCACATTACTCGGGTGATCGCCGCTCTCGACGTGTCAGAAGGGCCATTTTCCGACCAGTACGGACGGACCAGCACGACCGACTTCGCGTTCGAGTCGGTCGTGCGGATGTTTCTCTACCAGCACGCGCGCGGGTTCAACGATAGCGAACTCTACCGCCGGCTGAAAGGGACCGCCTACGTGCACATCCGATTCGAACTTGGGCGAGCACCGACACAGCAGGCGATCAACTACATGTGGCGGCGCCGGTTCTCGTTGGCTGACCGCCAAGCGATCGAGGCCACCGCCCGCGAGATACGGGCGGTGGCCGCCGATCACGACATCGTCTCCGATGGAGAGCCACGTCTCGATCCCGACAAAGTCAGTGACGAGGGCGTCACTGACGAGCACATCATGCAAGCGATCCGGACAGCTCGTGACCGCGGACTCGGTGCCTTCGAGACCGACCGCGCGGCCAACGCACGGTATCCCGATGACCTGTTTTTCGAACGCCAGGCGTACCTCAATCTTGCCGACGTGGGGACGACGACCCCACGTCGGCGCTTCGACCGGCTGAGCAACTGGGACAAAACACCTCACGGCGATACCCACCTCCGCGCGATGAAACAGATCGCAGCCCCCGCCGAACAGACGTCGCTCGCCGACTTTGCAGACGGCGAGCGACCACTCGATTGGCGGCGGATCCGTGATTCGATCCTCGAACCGTTCCACGCCGGACTGGAGTGTTTACTCGACGAACTCGACGCGACTGACGGGCTCCGCGAGCCCGTCATCGCGGCGGTCGACATCACTCACTGGGAGTTCTATCCCTCCCCCTACAAAGACGATGACGACGTCGAACCCGATGACGACGTCGTCATCGTCAACGGCAAAGAGAAAGTTCCAAAAGAGGAGTTTCCCGAGATGGTCAGCGGTGACAAAGAGGGGCGAAGCTACAAATTCGCGACGCTGACGATCATCGGCCAGGATACACCGATCGTCCTCGGGATCGAACCGGTCCGGGAGGCGTCGGCCTGGGAAGGCGACGCCTCCCAGGTCGACAGTCACTCGAAAGCTGATATCGTCCGGCGGTTGCTCGACCAAGCGACCCAGCACGTCGAGATCCACAAGCTCTTCGCAGACCGCGAGTTCGACGCCATGGAAGTCCGCGACGTGGTCGACCGCCACAACATCACGTATCTCATTCCCCGACCGGTCTACGCTGCCGATCTCGACCATATCGAGAACATCGAGGCTCACCCGCTCGCCGACGTTGCCGTCAAGCGAGCGGTGAGCCTCTCCGTAGACGGCCGAACGCACGAACTCAGTTTCATGTACGTCCCCTCGACCGAAGAAGATGGGAAATACGCTGTCTTCACCACGAATCGCGACGTGACACCGGACCAAGCGATGGGACTCACCGCACAGTACAGCCACCGCTGGCAGATCGAAAGCGAGTACAAAACCATCAAACACCACTTCCTCCCGACCGCAGCCTCCACCGATTACCGCGTGCGCCTCCTGTACTTCGCTCTGGGTGTCGTCATGTACAACGTCTGGCGCCTCACGAACCTCCTGCTTCGTGAGGCGGTTTCCAGTGGTCTTGGCGCGAAGCCGCCGCTTCGCGCCGGCGAAGTCGTCGAACTCGTCGGCTTCTGCCTGGTCCCACCTGACTAACCGCCGAGCAACTGACCCGGATAGACCGCGGGACTCGGGAGTGACAACTCCCTCCCGAGTCCCGCTCTTTCATCGTCTCAGCCCGACTCCCAGTGCCAATGCCGTATACTCCAGCCGATCCATGCATTGATCCTGTCGTCCACCACCAATCTTCGCCACGAAATACCCATCTTCAGCCACACCTCGCTTGTATTTTCGACATCCTCCGAACCTGTGGAAGTTGAGACTACAGCGGGTTTAGCAGGGCTGTAATGCGTAGTATCGGCCGATTCAGTGAACAGAAACTGACTCAGATTGCTCTCCAAACGGTCAATCTTGTTGAACTGACAACCATATACGCGAATTTCGGCGACTTCCGGTAGCGTTGCCACTCAGACGCCGCGCTACCACAGGTAGAACTCGTCACTATCCGATTCCAGTTTCCTTCTTCAACAGCGTCAGCGTGTTGTCAGCTGTCACAATTGGCGAATGCTCATACTCGCCGGTTAACTCAACCTGCACGAGCAAATCAACCGCCCGCCAGATCGAGTACAGCAGGCAGGCAAACGCGAAGTAAAAGAAGCGCAATCCGAAGTCCTTGGATGTTGTCGCGGCCATGAACCGCTTTATAGATCTGTAGCCACTCTCAATCTCCCATCGATACCCGTACTCTGTGAGGTGACCACTCCCGCAATTCGACATGAACACCGAATACTGCCGGTGATCGTCGTGTTCAGAGTTCTCCTTCCGGCGATAGATCAGCGTCGTCTCGTGCCACTCGTTCTTGCCCAGATGCAGCTTCCGGTCGGTCTCGTAGCGGTCTTGTTCACGTCGAAGCAATCGCTTGGCCTGGGCTTTCTCGCTGGTCTGCATCCGCTTGGGCACGACGTAGGAGAGCCCACGCTGGCTGAGCATCTCTAGAATGTGCTGGCTGTCGAACTCCCGATCCATCAGCACGTTATCGACGTGAACGAGACCGTCAGCCGAATCGAGCAAGTCCTCAACGATCTCTTTGCGCGACTCGCCTTTCCGAACCGGCCGCGCATCAAGGACAATTGGAACCGCGTTGCCGACCAGTTGGACTGTTGCCCACTGGTATGCATAGTCGTCGGTGTTCTCTTTCGTCCCGATGATTTCGTCTTCGTGGCCTGTTCGATCTCCAGTAAACGGATCGGCCTCAGTGATGTCGATCGCGACGAGACCCGCTCGGAAGAACTCCTCTGTCTCCGCGACCTCGTCCAGCAGTTGACGGACAGCCTGTCGGTACATCTCTCGGATCTGCTCGATAGAGAGATCTCGAATGTGGTCGCGGTGGGCGTGACCCAATGGCGTCCGCTCTCGAGTTGACTCGTAGGTGAAGCTATGAGCCCCTTCGTTGGCAGCCAGCCGCTCACGAAGTCCGAGATACGTCTGTAAGTCCCAGTAGGCGTTCTCGTGAATCTCACAGCCCTCACCGCGATCCAACGAGAATGCTGAGAAGACGATGCGGCTGACGTGATCTGTGATCGTCTCCGCCTGCTCGAAAGTAGTTTTATGATCTGGTTCTGACTCACCAGACTCGTCATCGTGGTGCTGGATCTTTCGTGCCGGTTGACGCGGAACCGCGACACCCGCATTCTGTGCTTTGATGAGGATCGTTCGAGCGGCCGTGTCGATTGTCTCTCGGAGGTCATCGGTGAATCGCTGGTGCCAACTACGCCACAGCGTCGACTGCTCTGGGGTCGTCTCAAAACCAAACTGCTCGCAGAGTTCGGAGCGACGGTTGAGGTAGCCAACGAGTGCTGTTTCGTGTGTCCATCCGTGGAGTTCTTTCAGGACGAACACCCGAAAGAGGGTGTCCATCTGGTAGCGTGTCGACCCCTCATACCGGTCGTGGGCGCTGAACCGGAAGTAGGCTAGCGGGAGTGTACAAATGAACTCCTCAACCGAGTCGTGGCTCTCGTG
>Ga0207718_100206_pt1 | contig 66007 bp, 48 predicted proteins | sample A23M2SouthBayCA_FD_187749 | JGI IMG/M metagenome (GOLD analysis project Ga0207718, IMG submission 187749) | Aerobic enrichment media microbial communities from Eden Landing Ponds, California, USA - A23 M2 (SPAdes) | ecosystem: Environmental > Aquatic > Marine > Unclassified | place: Emeryville...
GGACGCCATCGCCCAGGCGTCGCTCCCGATGATCGAGGACCACCTCGACGACAGCGACACGGTCGTCGTCGACGGCATCCGCTCGGACGTCGAGGTCGAACGCTTCGTCGAGGCTTTCGGCGACGAGTTCGTCCTCGTGGAGATCACCGCCCCCGACGAGGAACGCGCGGAACGGCTCGACCTCCGGGGCCGCGACGCCTCCGCGGAAGAAGGCGGCGAGTCCATCGACGAACGCGACGAGCGCGAACTCGGCTTCGGTATGGGCGAAGCGATGGAGATGGCCGACGTCACGGTCCACAACGACGACACGCTGGACGCGTTCCACGAGCAGATCCGCACGCTCCTTACCGAAGGCGTCGAAACCGTCCGGTCCGACGGAGCCACCGAATCGGCGGCCGAACCCACCACGGAATCCCCTACCGAATCCACTCCCGACTCATGAGCACGGTCTACAGCGTCGACGTCGAGGCGACCGCACCGGTCTACGACACGGAGGTCACGGACAGAGTCGCCGACGCCATCCGGCGGATCTTCCCGAACGCCGAGATCGAGGAGGGCCACGGCGAGTTGCGCGCGACCACTCACGACCTGGAACACCTCTCGGAACTCCTGCACCGCCAGGAGATCCTCGACACCGCCCGTGGCGTCTTCTTCGGGTCGCTCGAAGCGGACACCTTCGCGTTCGACCTGAAGAAACAGGCCGCGTTCGAGGAAGTCGTCAACTTCTCCGTCGGCGACCCGGACGAACTCGGCGAGATCCACGTCCGCGTGCGGGTGAACGACCCCGACGCCGAGTCCTACATCGACCACGTCGCGCCCCCGACCGAGGGCGGCAAGCCCGTCGACCCCGAGTGAACCGTCGAGGCGCCGGCGTCGGTGGCCCCCACGTCACCGTCTCACACCCGCCGGACAGACTTTTCCGCTGCCCCTGACACCACCGTCCATGACAGCGATCTTCTTCGACGTCGACGGCACGCTCGTCCGGTGGCACGGCGAGTACGGCGCCATTCTCGAACGAGCGGTCGAGCAGGTTGTCGGCCGCGTCGAAGACGGCTGGCTCGACTACTACGACGAGCGGTTCTTCCATCATTTCGGTGCTTTCGCCGAGGACCCGTACCGGCGGGCGTTCGCGGACGGCTGTGAGCGGTTCGGTATCGACGCCGACCCCGCCGCGATGGCCGACGCGCTCGTCGAGTGCGAGTTCGACGCCGTGAAACCGGTGCCCGGCGTCGCCAACGTCGTCCCGAAACTCGCCGAGCGCCACACTCTCGGACTCCTGACAAACGGCGTCCCCGAGGTACAGTTCGGCAAGGTCGAACGCCAGGGACTTCTCGACTACTTCGACGTCCGCGTCGCCTCCCACGACCCGGCCATCGAGGCGACGAAACCCGACGCGGCTATCTACGAGGCTGCACGGGAGCGCGCGAGGGAAACAGTCAGTGGCGACGTGGACACGCCGGTGATGGTCGGCGACGACTACGAACCCGATATCGCGGGTGCTCGAACGCAGGGGTTCGAGGCCGTCCACGTCGACGCGACCGCCGAGGGAGCGACCCTCGCGGACTTCGAGACGCTCGCGGCACTCCTGTAGGGGTACCCGAGGCGTTATCCGCCTGCCTCCCTCAGGCCGTCCATGGCCGATACAGTCATCGTCACCGGTGCCCTCGGGGGCTCCGCCAGCTGGATCGTCGACAGCCTCCGCACCGACTACGACGTCGTCGCGGTCGACCGCGAACTCCCGGCCGACCTGGACGTCGAGGGCGTCTCCTTCCAGGCCGTCGACCTGACCGAACGCGCCGACGCCTGGGAGACCGTCGTCGACCACGACCCCGACGCGGTAGTTCACTTCGGGAACATCCCCCACGAGGAGAACCACGCCGGTGGCTACGTCTACGAGAACAACGCACTCAGCACGTTCAACGTCCTCGAAGCGGCGGGACGTGCCGACGCCGATATCGTCTGGGCCTCCAGCGAGACAGTCTACGGTACCCACTACCCCGACCCCGAACTCCCCGAACACCTCCCGGTCACCGAGGAACACCCCACCCGACCGTGGAACGCCTACGAGACCTCGAAACTCGCCGGTGAGGCCGCCGCCGAGCGCGTGAAAAACGCCTACGGCGTCTCCATCGCCTCGATCCGCCCCTCCTGGATCCAGTACCCCGGGCGCTACGTCGTTACCGACATCCGGGAGGCGTTCTCGATGGCGTCGGCCGAGAACTTCGGCAACCTCTGGTCGTACGTCGACATCCGCGACGTCGTCGACCTCGTCGAAGCGGCGCTCGAAACCGACTTCGACGGTCACGAGGTGTTTAACGCCTTCGCCGCGGACAACTTCCTCGGTGTCCCGACCGCCGACGCGATCGAGGCCGGCTACGGTGACCTCCCCGAGGACTGTGCCCTGTCGGGCGACGAATCCGGCTTCTCGACTGCCAAAGCCACCGAGCTGCTCGGCTGGGAACCGACCCACTCCTGGAAGGACGCCGAAGACGAGGACGTCGACGAGCCGTCGTTCGTCTGAGGAGCAGTCGCAGAATCGTTACGACCGGGCGGTCAGTCGTCAAGACCGCTGACGAAGACGGCGACCCACTCGCCGAGTTCGCGCCGCCGGGTCACGCGTACTTCCTCGACCCATTTGACCCACTGGAAGCCACGGCGGCCGGGCGCGACCAGCCGCATCGGCGCGCCGTGGCCGTGTGAGAGGTCTGCACCGTCGACGCGCGTCGCCAGCAGCGCGTCCCTGGCCTCCTCGACGGGCAGACTCCACCGATAGCCCGTCACCGACCGGAACTGTACCCAGGCCGCCCCGTCTTCGGGGTCGACGGCGTCGAGCAACTCACCCACGCGAACGCCCTGCCAGTCGTGTTCGGAGTACCACCCGCTCGTACAGTCGAGCAACGCCCGCTTCTGGGCCGCCGGGTCGACGGCGTCGGGATCTTCTTCCGCGTTCTCGTTCCCGGTGCCAGCGCCGGGCGTCACCTCGTCGTGCGACAGTTCCAGCGGCGACGCGACCGCGCCCGAGACGGCGAGTGTCCACTCGCTCTCGTCGACCGGGTCGGGGTCGTCGGCTACCCACGAGGTGACGGGGAAGGCGTTGCCGTCGTCGCTGCCGGTCTCGCGTGACCCGGTAAACCGCCGTTTCGCCCCCGCGGTGTCGAGCAGTGCGTTCGTCGTCTCCTGGGCGCGCCAGGCGAACGCGCCCGCTCCCAGCACCGCCGCGTACCGGAGCGCGTTCCGGCGGTCGGTCACCGTCTCGCGCTGTGGGAGCGCGAACCGCCGGCGCAGGTGGACGACGAGCAGTATCGGCACCAGCAGCCCCAGCCCGATGTGGAGGTTCAGCAGGCCCCACGGCCCCAGGTCGAGACGCCCGCCGAACACCCACCAGATCCCGGTCGCCAGCGCGGCGGTCGCGACGACGGCGAGCAGGACCGAGAGGGCCCGGGCGCCGTCGAGTCGACTCGGCGCGACCCGGTGGCGCACCCGCCGGAGTTTCCAGGCCAGCAGGACGACCGTCGACAGCCCCGCGACGACGTGGACGTCGAACACCCACGCGCCCGTCGGGCGCCCGGAGACCAGGCTGACAACGCCCGTCGAGAGCAGGAGGACGACCGCGACCAGCAGCGAGGCGTCGACCACCCGCGGGTGTGGCTCCAGGCGGACGTTTGGCCTCATCGACCGGGCGTTAGGGCTCGACGGGCTTGATTGCACGGACGCGACGGGAGCGAAACAGATTTGTACGACGACACGATCCCTTCGAGTATGACGCGGCACCTCGTGCCCGCCGCGGTCGCCATTATTGCCCCGGCAGGGGCATGAGTCACAACGTTTCTCAGGGCACGACGGTCTCTCCGGGCCGATCGCTGACCACCGACCGGCTGGCTGCTGCTCACCGGCTCGCTGACCGCTGAAGAACACCAGCGGCCGAGTCGTCATCCGGTTCAGTCGTCATCCGGTTCGATCGTCGCTGGTCGAGTTCTCTCGGACCGACCAGCGGCGTCGCGACGTGGTCCGGAGCGGCCCGCTCGTGCTGTGGGCGCCGACGGAGGGCACACTCGCCCGGTATCGCACGACGGGCACTCGCCCGGTATCGCACGCCGAACACCACCGAGAGACGCATCTGAACGATGCCAGACCGACTCCCAGACCACTACGACCCGACCGCAGTCGAACAGCACGCGAGAGACCACTGGAACGACCCCGGGGCCTACGGCCCAACCGAGGGACAGGCGGGCGACCCGGACGACCCGGTCGCCGCCGCGACGAGTCCCGCCTACGAGTATGTGAAAGAACGACGCGCCGACGGCGACCCCTTCTACTTCCTCGACGGGCCGCCGTTCACGAGCGGGGCGATGCACGTCGGCAACGCCTGGGGGAAGATACTGAAAGACTGCCTGCTACGCTATCACCGGATGCAGGGCGCGAACGTCCGCGCCCGCCCCGGCTACGACGTCCACGGCCTCCCCGTCGAGGTCCGCGTCGAGGGCCGCCACGACTTCGCGGCCAAAGATGACGTCGAGGACTACGGCGTCGACCGCTTCACGGACGAGTGTCGCGAGTACGCCGCCGAGCAGTGCGCCGCGATGACCGAGGAGTTCCGCGACCTCGGCGTCTGGATGGACTGGGACGAGCCCTACGTCACGATGGACGCCGAGTACGTCGACACCGTCTGGGACGCCTTCGCGACCCTCCACGAGGAGGGACTGGTCGAGCGGGGCGAGCGCGTGGTCAACACGTGCCCGCGCTGTGAAACCGCCGTCTCCGACTCCCGGCTGGAATACGACGAGCGCACCGTCGACGCCGTCTACGTGGGGTTCCCACTGACCGGCACCGGCGACGACGCCGAGGACGGCAGCGAAACCGACCACGGAGGGGGCCCGGCCGGAACGCTCGTCGCGTGGACGACGACCCCCTGGACGCTCGTCGGCAACCAGTTCGTCGCCGTCGACCGTGACGCCGAATACGCCGCTGTGACGGTCGCCAGTGAGACACCGCTGGCGGGACGGTCCCCGCTCTACGTCGCCAGCGAGCGCGTCGCGGCCGTGATGGCCGCACTCGGCGTCGCAGACGACCAGTGGGCCGTCGACCGAACGCTGTCCGGGAGTGAACTTGTGGGTCGGGGGTACGACCACCCGCTCGCCGACGAACTCCTCGACCACCCGACGCCCCGCGGTGCAGTAGCACACGCCGACTACGTCGAGACCGGCGGCGAGGGGACAGGGCTCGTCCACTCCGCGCCGGGCTTTGGCCACGAAGATTTCGAACGCGGGCGCGACCTCGGTCTCGAACCGTTCGCGCCCGTCGGCCTCGACGGCCGGTTCACCGACGAGGCGGGACCGTTCGCGGGCCAGCGCGTCCACGGTGAGGGGCGCGCAGCCGTCAGGGACGCACTGCGGGCGTCCGGGGCGCTGCTCGGAACGGAGCAGTACGCGCACGAGTACCCGCAGTGTCCCCGGTGTGACACGGACGTCGTCTACCGCGCCGCCGAGCAGTTCCTCGTCCTGACCACCGAACTGAAAGACGACATGCTCGACGCGCTCGACGAGACGACGTGGTACCCCGCCGACGCCCGGGACGGTCGCTTCCGGAACACCGTCGAGAACGCGCCCGACTGGAACGTCTCCCGCCAGCGCTACTGGGGGACCCCCCTGCCGGTCTGGGTGTGTGGCGACTGCGGACGCGACGTCGTCGTGGGTTCGCGCGCACAGCTGGCCGAGCGTGCGGGCTCAGACGACCCGCCCGAGGACCCCCATCGCCCCGCAGTCGACGAGGTGACCGTCCCTTGCCCCGACTGCGGCGGTGACGCCGAACGGGTCGAAGACGTGCTCGACGTCTGGTTCGACTCGGCGGTCGCGTCGTGGGCCAGCCTCGACGAGTCGCCGGGCGAGAACCCCAGACCGACGGAGTGGCCCGCGGAGCTCGTCGTCGAGGGCAACGACCAGACCCGGGGGTGGTTCCTCATGCAACTCGTCCTGGGTGTGGCCTTCGCCGACCGCGCTCCCTACGAGGAAGTCCTGATGCACGGCTGGGCACTGCTCGACGGCGAACCCATGTCCAAGTCCCGCGGCCACGTCCTCCGGCCACCCGACGTCGTCGAGGAGTATGGTCGCGATGCGCTCCGTGCCCACCTGCTCGGTCACGAACAGCACGGCCGGGACGTCTCGCTGACGAGCGAACTCCAGGGCGTCGAGGGGGTCCAGAGCGACCTGGACGTCGTCTGGAACGTCGTTCGCTTCGCGACGCTGTTCATGACCGAGGACGACTACCGGCCGACGCTCGAACTCGACGGCGACGCCGCCGTCGACGTGGCGACGTCCGACGACCCCGACGCGGTCCTCGACCGCTGGGTACTTGCACGTCTCCGCGAAGTAGTCGAGACGGCCACTGCAGCCTTCGAAGACCGGGAACCGAACGAGGCACTCGATGCTGTCACCGACTTTCTCGTCGAGGACGTCTCCCGGTTCTACGTCCAGACGGTCCGCGACCGCGTGTGGGAGACGGGCGACGCTTCGCGGGCGGACACGGAGGCCGACGACGCGTCCCCCGCTGGGAGCGATGGCGCGACTGGCGACAAACTGGCCGCGTACGACGTGCTCGGGACAGTCCTCCACGCTTGCGTCCGGTTGCTCGCACCGTTCGTCCCACACCTCGCCGAGCGACTCCACGGCGCGCTCGACGGGACGGAAGCGACAGTTCACGCCGCCGACTGGCCGGACCCCGACGCACTCGGACTACCGGCCGGTCCCGACCTGCTCACGGCGGTCGACGCACTCCGCGAGGTCGAGGGGGCCGTCGCGACCGCCCGCCAGCGACTCGGCCGCAAGGGCCGCTGGCCCGTCGCCGAGGTGGTCGTCGAGACGACCGACGCAGGGGTCCGGGACGCGCTCGCGACACACACCGACCTGTTCGCCGAGCGGGTCAACGCCGAGTCGGTACGCGTCGTCGAGACCTACGCCGGCCGCGAACGTGTTCTCGACCCCGACATGGCGACACTGGGGCCGGCCCTGGGCACTGACGCCGAGGCCGTCGCCGACGCGGTGGTCGGCCGGCCAGCCGACGAACTACCCCTCGCCGTCACCGTCGACGGCCGCGAGTACGAGGTGACCCGCGACCAGGTCGACGTTGTCGAGCACACCCCCGAGTCAGTGGCCAGCGTCGCGTTCGAACGCGGCACCGTCCACGTCGATGGAACCCTTACCTCCGCGTTGCGGCAGCGTGGACTCGCGCGTGACGTCCTCCGGCGCGCCCAGGAACTGCGAGCAGACCTGGACCTCGACGTGGACGAGCGCGTCCGACTCTGGGTCGACACCGACGACCCCGACGTACGGGCAGCCGTCGACGAACACCGGGGCGACCTCCGTGAGGCGGTCCGTGTGGCCGCGTTCCTCGAGGACTCGCCCGACAGGACCCGGGAGTGGACCGTCGACGGCGCGCGTCTCGAACTCGGGCTCGAACCCGTCGCGGACCGGGCGGGGGACGTCGCAGCCACGACCGACGGCTGACGGGGTCGCGTCACCGGGTCTGTTCCACCGGGCGATATCGGTCATGAGCACACGAGTCACGCCCCGCTGTCCCCGTCGACTTCGAGGACGAGTTTGCCACGGACGTGGCCGCGTCTGCTCTCTTCCTGTGCCGCTGGGGCTTTCGGTAGCGGCCAGGTGTCGCTGACCGTCACTTCGAGGTCGCCCTGGTCCAGGAGAGTGCGCAGGTCCGCGAGTCTCGCCGCGTCGGGTTCGACGCTGAACCAGTGTGCCGTCGCGTCGCGATCCCGGGCCCTCGCGTCGATCTTCGCCGACGGCGGTTCGGGGAGCGTGACGAGGCGACCCCCCCCTCGCGAGGACGTCGACCGACCGTTCGAGCGTGTCGACGCCCACGGCGTCGACGACCAGGTCGACGACGTGCGCGCCGACGCGGGTTGCAAGCTGGACGGCGACGTGACCGACGCCGCCGGCGGCCGCGTGGACGAGCACTCGTTCGCCGCGCTGCAGGTCACCTTCCTCGAAGAGCGCGCGCCGGGCGGTCAGTCCGACCATCGGGACGGCCGCGGCCACGCTGTGGGAGAGCGACGGCGGTTTGCGGACGACGTCGGTGGCCGGAACCGCCGCGTATTCGGCGTAGGTCTCGCCGGCGTCGGGCAACCGAACGAGACCGAAGACCTCGTCTCCCCGGTCGAACGCGGCGACGTCTGCCCCTACCGTTTCGACGACGCCAGAGACGTCCCACCCGGGCACGTACGGGAGCGCGGGGTCCAGTGCGTCGTCGGCGTATCCCTCCCGAACCAGCCAGTCGATGGGGTTCACACCGGCGGCACGAACGCGGACCAGTATCTCGTCCTCGCCGACGTCCGGACGAGGGACCGCCTCGTAGCGCAACGCGTCGGGGCCGCCGTGTTCGTGGACGCGTATCGCGCGCACCGTGTTACCCCCCGACCCCCACTAGATTCGAAGCGATTCCCGCGAACTCGTCCCGGTGACGTCCGTAGAGAGCGACAGGTGCGTCGGTGTGTGATCGCATCGGTCCGGTCGTGGGTCGTCGGGTAGTTAAGCAGTCGCTGAAACGATATTTTGTCGGTCGCGACTACGTGAATCAGATGCTGTTGGACGTCTCACAGGTTGTGCCGTCCCGGAACGTTCCCGAGACCGACCGGACGGTGGCGGGTTGTCCGCCACGTCGAAAGGATAGGATGGGATGGGATGGGTTTCGCCGGAGGCGGGGAACGGGAGCGTGTGACCGTACCGCGCCCACGGCATCACCGACTGGCGCGTCGGGTGGCATAAAACGTCGTCAGACTCGGGGCATACGATCGGCTGACGTCTGGCGATTTCGACTCGAAACGGTGGTCGCCGGGGACCACGTCACTGCCGGTATCGATTCATTAAACACCTAATATACTACCCATCCCCTTCCTGTATAATAATTCAGTCTGGCCTGGAGCGCTAGCTGGAATATTCCGATTTATTTTTACCATAAGCGAATGCTCGTCCAGATATGGGTGACGACGTCAACCCCTTCGAGAGCCTACAGGAACAGATAGACGACGCGGCGGTGCACCTCGACGTCGACGAGGGGCGCCTGGAGCGGCTGAAAAACCCCGAGCGGATCCTGGAGACGAACCTGTCCGTCGAGATGGACGACGGTTCGATCGAGGTCTTCCGGGCGTTCCGCTCGCAGTTCAACGGCGACCGCGGCCCCTACAAGGGTGGTATCCGCTACCATCCGCAGGTCAGTCGGGACGAGGTCAAAGCCCTCTCGGGCTGGATGGTCTACAAGTGTGCGACCGTCGGGATCCCGCTGGGCGGGGGCAAGGGCGGGATCGTCATCGACCCCGACGCCTACTCCGAGGACGAACTCGAACGGATCACCCGCTCGTTCGCCAAGGAACTCACGCCGCTCATCGGCGAGGACCGCGACGTCCCCGCACCGGACGTCAACACCGGTCAGCGCGAGATGAACTGGATCAAAGACACCTACGAGACCCTGGAAGACACGACCGAACCCGGCGTCATCACCGGCAAGGACATCTCCAGCGGCGGTTCGGAAGGTCGCGTCGAGGCGACCGGGCGCTCGACGGTCATCGCCGCGCGCGAGGCCTTCGAGTACCTCGGCAAGGACATCTCCGAGGCGACCGTCGCCGTCCAGGGCTACGGGAACGCGGGCTGGATCTCGGCGAAACTCGTCGAAGAGATGGGCGCCACCGTCGTCGCGGCTTCGGACTCCAGTGGCGGCATCTACGCCGAAGACGGCTTCGACCCCGTCGCCGCCAAAGACCACAAGCGCGAGACCGGCAGCGTCGTCGGCTACCACGAGGCCGACGAGGAGATCACCAACGACGAACTGCTGACGCTCGACGTGGACCTGCTGATCCCCGCAGCGCTCGAAAACGCCATCGACGCCGATCTCGCCGAGGAAGTGGACGCCGACGTCGTCTCGGAGGCTGCCAATGGCCCGGTCACCCCCGACGGCGACGACGTCCTCGCCGAGAAGGACGTCCTCGTCGTCCCGGACATCCTCGCCAACGCCGGCGGTGTCACGGTCTCGTACTTCGAGTGGGTGCAAAATCGCCAGCGCTTCTACTGGGACGAAGAGACCGTCAACGAGCGCCTCGAAGACATCGTCGTCGAGCAGTTCGGGAACCTCGTCGACGCCTACGAGGAACACGACCTGCGGAACTTCCGGACGGCCGCCTACGTCGTCGCCATCCAGCGCGTCGTCGACGCCGCCAAGCAGGCCGGTACCTGGCCCTGATCCATCGGTAATCGCTACGCCAACCGTTCGATTTATTTCGATGCAGGTTGATCCTTCGAATGGAGGATCGAACTGTCCACTGCGTTCGGATTCTTCGACCGAATAAAACTGGACATATGTTGTCGAACACGAGCCCTGGTCGGCGCGGTGCCGATACGATCAGACCCATATACCTTATATCCCCTTATTTGGGTTTAATATACCCTTAGCCCTTGAGGGATACGCTCTTATCGAGCGAACGACTACGCCCGAGAGATGACTGAGCGACACGTATCCGAACCCGCCACGGAGGGGCTCGTAGACCCGTCCGACGCGCGGTCGAACTGCGGCGTCGGGGTCGTAATGGACCTCGACGACGAGGGCGGCCACTGGGTGCTGGCCGACGGACTCGAACTGCTCGAAAATCTCGAACACCGGGGGACGACAGGCGCCGAGGAGGCGACCGGTGACGGTGCGGGCGTCATGGTACAGACGCCCCACGACTTCTTCGCCGAGGAGGTCGACGCCGACCTCACACCGGGTGAGTACGCCGTCGGTGTGCTCTTTCTCCCGACCGACGACGAGGCCCGCGCCGATCTGAAAGCGGTCGTCGAGGACACGTTCGCCGAGGAGGGGCTGGACGTCCTGGCCTGGCGGACGGTGCCGACCGACAACGCCGACCTGGGGGCCACAGCACTCGAGTCGGAGCCGGAAGTCGTCCAGGTGTTCGTCGAGTCGACGGGGGGCCACACCGACGACGCGTTCGCCCGCCAGCTCTACGTCGCCCGGAGCGTCCTCGAGGCACGCGTCGAGGACGCCCAGCCGCCAGGTCACGAACGCTTCTACGTCGTCTCCCTCGACGCCGACACCGTCGTCTACAAGGGCCTGCTCAAAGGCGAGCAGGTCGGCGACTACTACCCGGACCTGCGCGACGAGCGCGTCGAGACCACCTTCGCGATGGTCCACGCCCGCTTCTCGACGAACACGCTGGGTGCGTGGCACCTCGCACACCCCTATCGCGGGATCATCCACAACGGCGAGTTCAACACCATCCAGGGCAACATCAACTGGATGCGCGCACGCGAGACGGACCTCGCGACCGACACCTTCGACACCGAGAAGGTCACGCCCATCATCGACGACCCGGACCAGTCCGACACCGCGAGCGTCGACAACGCGCTCGAACTCCTGATGATGGAGGGGCGTGACCTGCCCCACGCGCTCCGGATGCTCATCCCCGAAGCCTGGCGCGGCGAGGAAAACGCCGTCAGCGAGGACCGCCGAGACTGGTACGACTATCACGCTTCGCTCGTCGAACCGTGGGACGGCCCCGCACTGGTCGCGGCGACCGACGGCGACCGCGTCGGCGCCGTCCTCGACCGCAACGGCCTGCGTCCCTGCCGGTACGACGTCCTGCAGGACAACACGCTCGTGATGGCTTCCGAAGTAGGGGCACTCGACACCGACCCCGCCGAGATCGAAGAACGCGGCCGCCTCCAGCCCGGTCAGCTCTTTCTGGCCGACCCCGAAGAGGGGCGAGTGATCCCCGACGACGAGGTCTTCGACGACCTCACCGAACAGCGCTACGGCGAGTGGGTCGACGACCAGCAGGTCCAGCTCGCCGACCTGGTCGAGGACCCGAGTAACCTCCCCGGCCACGAGTTCGAGGGGCTGCGGGCCTACCAGGCCGCGTACGGCTACACCTACGACGAGGTCGACCACCTCATCGAGCCGATGGCCGAGAAGGGCAAGGACCCCGTCGGGTCGATGGGCGACGACACACCCCTCTCCGTCCTCTCGCAGTTCAATCGCCCCCTGTTCACCTACTTCAAGCAGCTGTTCGCACAGGTGACGAACCCGCCGCTGGACTACATCCGCGAGGAACTCGTCACGTCGCTGGAGTCACGCCTGGGCCACCAGCGCAACCTGCTCGACGAGTCACCCGACCACGCCCGACAGCTCGTCGTCGACTCACCCGTCCTCACCGACCAGGAGACCGCCGCCATCCGCGAGCTGGACGGCGGCGACGGCGAACTCTCGACGGTCGTCGTCGACATCACCTACGACCCCGACGAGACGGACCTGCGCGAGGCCGTCGAGGCGGCTCGCGGGGCGGCGACGGACGCAGCGACCGAACACGACATCGTCGTCCTTTCGGACCGTGACGCCGGCCCCGACCGCGTCCCGATCCCGAGTCTCCTCGCGGTGGGCGGTATCCATCACCACCTCGTGCGCAACGGCCTGCGCAACCACGTCGGGCTCGTCATCGAATCGGGCGACCCCCGTACTGTGCACCAGCTCGCGACGCTCGTCGGCTACGGCGCCGGCGCCGTCAACCCGTACCTCGCCTACCAGACCATCGAGGACCTCGTGGCGGGGCCGGACGGCGCGGAACTCTCCACCGCGATCGACGCCTACATCAACGCCCTGGAGGACGGCCTCCTGAAGACGATGGCCAAGATGGGCATCTCGACGGTCGAGTCCTACCAGGGCGCCCAGATCTTCGAGGCCGTCGGCCTCTCCTCGGACTTCGTCGACGAGTACTTCGAGGGCACCGCCAACCGCACCGAGGGCATCGGTATCGAAGAGATCGAATCCGACCTACTCGACCGCCACGAGGTCGCCTGGGGCGAGGACCCCGACCTCGAACGCCAGGGCGAGTTCGAGAACCGCTCGGGCGGGATCCACCACCAGTGGAACCCCCAGACTGTGGGCACCATCCAGCAGGCCGTCCGGATGGGCGACTACGAGAAGTACAGGGAGTTCGCGGCGATGATAAACGACCAGAACGAGCAACTCCAGACGCTACGTGGTCTGCTGGAGTTCGACTCCGACCGTGATCCGGTCCCCATCGACGAGGTCGAACCCGTCGCGGACATCGTCACGCGCTTCGAGACCGCCGCGATGTCGCTGGGATCGCTCTCGCCGGAGATGCACGAGAACAACGCCATCGCGATGAACCGGTTGGGCGCGCACGCAAACACCGGCGAAGGTGGAGAGCCCCCGGAGCGGTTCGGCACCGAGAAAAACTGCAAGACCAAACAGGTCGCTTCCGGGCGCTTTGGCGTCACCTCGGATTACCTCTCGGCCGCCGACGAACTCCAGATCAAGATGGCCCAGGGGTCAAAGCCCGGCGAGGGCGGGCACCTCCCCGGCAAGAAGGTCAACGAGATGATCGCCCACGTCCGCTACGCGACGCCGGGCGTCGGGCTCATCTCGCCGCCGCCGCTGCACGACATCTACTCCATCGAGGACCTCAAACAGCTCATCCACGACCTGAAAGCCTCGAACCCCGAGGCGGACGTCAACGTCAAACTCGTCGCCGAGGACGGCATCGGGACCGTCGCGGCGGGCGTCGCCAAGGCCAACGCCGACAAGGTCCACATCTCGGGTCACGACGGCGGCACCGGCGCTTCCCCGAAGACGAGCATCAAATCCGCGGGCCTCCCGTGGGAACTCGGCCTCGCCGAGGCCAACCAGATGCTCCGCGCGACGGGGCTTCGCTCGCGCATCACGGTCACGACCGACGGCGGCATGAAGACCGGCCGCGACGTCGCCGTCGCCACGCTGCTGGGCGCGGAGGGATACGCCTTCGGGACCGCGTCGATGGTCACCTCCGGTTGCGTGATGGCCCGGCAGTGTCACGAGAACACCTGTCCCGTCGGCGTCGCCACCCAGAACGAGAAACTGCGCGACCGCTTCCCGGGCGAACCCCAGCACGTCATCAACTACATGACGTTCGTCGCCCAGGAACTCCGGGAGATCATGGCCGAACTCGGCTTCCGAACGGTAGACGAGATGGTCGGCCGCCCCGGCGTCCTCGCTCAGCGGACCGACGTGAAACAGGCGAAAGCGAAGAAACTCGACCTCTCGGGGATCATCGCCGAGCCTGCGGGTGACGACGACCGCTACAAGACCCGCGAGCAGACCCACGAGGTCGACGAGTCGATCGACTGGGAGCTCATCGACGCCGCCGAACCGGCACTCGAATCCGGCGACCCAGTCGCCATCGACACCGAGGTCGACAACGTCGACCGGACCGTCGGGGCGACGCTCTCGAACGCCGTCTCGACGCGGGTCGGCGGCGACGGGCTCCCGGACGACACGATCAGCGTCCGACTGGACGGCACCGCGGGCCAGAGCTTCGGTGCCTTCCTCCAGCAGGGCGTCACGATGGATCTCGTCGGGACGGCCAACGACTACGTCGGCAAGGGGCTCTCGGGCGGGAAACTCGTCGTCCGCACCCCGAGCAACGCCGGGTTCGCCGCCGCCGAGAACATCCTCATCGGCAACGTCGCGCTGTACGGCGCGACCCAGGGTGAGATGTACGTCAACGGCCTCGCGGGCGAACGGTTCGCCGTCCGCAACTCCGGCGTGAAAGGCGTCGTCGAGGGCGTCGGTGACCACGGCTGTGAGTACATGACCGGCGGCGCCATCGTCGTCCTGGGCGAGACAGGCAAGAACTTCGCCGCCGGGATGTCCGGCGGCGTCGCCTACGTCTACGACCCCGACGGCGAGTTCGCCCGCAAGGCCAACACCGGGATGGTCTCGCTCGAGTTTACCCTCGACGAGAAAGACCGCGCGATGATAACCCGACTCGTCGAGAACCACGCCGAGTACACCGACTCCGAGCGCGCAGCAGAACTGCTCGACGACTGGGACGCGGTTCTGGCAGACTTCACGAAGGTGATGCCCGACGCCTACGCCGAGGTCATCGCCGACCGCGAGCGCGACGACGTCCGCAACGAACTCCCGCCCGCGGCGAGCGAGTCCGGAACTGTGGCCGAACCAACGCAGGGCCAGGCCGACGACTGACTGCGGTTTCTCTCGTCGACATCTTTCTTCCCGAGACCGGGTGCCGTGACCGCCGGGGAAGCTCCGATTCGAGTCGGTAGAACCGACCAACCGACGCCAAGGAGACGTGTAATCGAGACTACGAGGATACAAACCGTGGAATACGACGTCAGTTCATCACGAATACGATTATCCGGCAGCCAGCCGAACACGGCGAGAGAACCACGATGAGCACCGATTCACCGTTCGCGTCGGCGGGATCGGCCGACCGACAGCCGAACTGGCAGACACTCGTCGGAGTCGGCGTCCTCGTCGCTATTCTGGGGGCCGTCGCGATACTCGCTCCGTTCGTCACGGGAGTGACGCTCTCGATCGTCGTCGGAGCGCTCCTCGTCGTCGGCGGACTCGGCCACGTCGCACACGCCTTTACCGCGCCGGGGTGGTCCGGTTCGCTCTGGCAGGTGATTCTGGCGCTCGTCTACACGTTCGCCGGGATCTCGTTGCTCGCAAACCCCATCCTCGGGCTGACGACGTTGACGCTCCTGCTCGTCTTCTACCTCGCGATCGAGGGGGTCGCCGAGGTCGTCCTGGGGCTGAGCACGCGGTCCGAGCCCCAGTGGGGCTGGTTCGTCGCGAGCGGCGTCGTCTCGCTCGTCCTGGCCGGACTGCTCTGGGCCGGATTCCCCAGTACTGCGACGTGGGCCGTCGGTCTCCTGGTGGGACTCGGCCTCCTGTCGACCGGTCTCGCGATGGTCTCCGTCGGGTATCTCGGCCGGCAGAGTTCCCGGTCGCGCGTCGAGGAGAAGTTCGGCGAACCACGGAGCGGGTGAGCGAACCGACCGACTATCGATCGACCGCCGCTCGATTGCCAGCGGACTGCGACGGAGCCGATAGACGACGTCTCTCCGGCCGACGGGACATCGACTCCCGGCGACGCGCTCCCAGAAACCCATGCCCGACGACCCAGCCGACGACCCGGCGAGTGACACCCCGCACGAGGACTCGGTACACGAAGACGCGCCAGCCGACGAGGAACGACACGAGGGCGCGCCAGTCGACGAGACACGCCCTGGCGACACCGGACCGGACCTGGTGGGGCCGTCCGACGACGACGCCGACGGCCCCCGTGAGGAGGTCGGGGACGGCGGGACGACACCGGATTTCGCCGAGCACGACGCGAGCGAGCTAATCGGGCTGGGGGTCAGCCGCGGTCGGCTCGGTCTCTGGCTGGCCGCGCTCGTCATGTTCGGTGTGGTGGTGTACGTGGCGTGGCGGTACGTCGGGACGGTCGTCGTGGGCGTCTTCGCCTACTACGTGACTCGTCCGGTGTTCGAGCGCATCCACGGTCGGATCGAGTCCCGGACGGTCGCGGTCGCCGTCTCCCTCCTGACAGTCGCGCTGCCGGTACTGTTGCTCGTCGGGTGGACACTCTACGTCGCGGTCCGCTCGCTCGCGGACGTGGTCGCGAGCGACCTCGGCGCCGAGATCGCGGCCTTCTTGCGACCCTACGCCGACCTGACCGTGACCGTCGCGGAACTCACCCAGGCGGCACAGGAGATACTCAACGACCCGATGCGACTCGCCGACCTGGAGTTCGGGTCGGCACTGTCCCAGTCGTTCGCCCTCCTGACGACCGTCGCCGGCGAACTGTTCGCCGTCGGCATCCACGCCTTTATCGTGCTCATCCTCACCTTCTACCTGCTCAGAGACGACCACCGGATGGCCGACTGGGCGCGGCAGACGTTCCTCACCGCCGACGGCGTCGTCGACCGCTATCTCGTCGCCGTCGACCGCGACCTGAAGAACGTCTTCTTCGGCAACATCCTCAACGCTCTCCTCACGGGATTTCTGGCGGTCGTCACGTATCTCCTGCTCAACACCGTGGCGCCACCGACGGTCCAGATCCCGGAACCCGCACTCCTCGGACTCCTGGTCGGGGCGGCGAGTCTCGTCCCCGTCATCGGCATCAAACTGGTGACGGTTCCCGTCGCGGTCTATCTCTTCGCCAGAGCGGGTCTGGTGTCGGTCGAGACGCTCTGGTTTCCCGCTCTCTTCCTGGCCGTCTCGTTCGTCGTCGTCGACTACATCCCCGACCAGTTGCTCCGGCCCTACGTCAGCGGGCGGACGCTACACATCGGCGCCGTGATGCTCGCCTACACGCTGGGTCCGCTGCTTTTCGGCTGGTACGGGATCTTCTTCGGCCCGCTGGTCCTCGTCGTGGTCTTCGAGTTCGCCCGGATCGTCGTCCCGTGGCTCGCCGACCCCGAGTTGGGCGGCGGCGTGGACGAGGGCGCCGCCGAGTCCCCTTCCCCCTCGACCGGTCCGGGCGTCGAACCGAGCGTACGAAAGCGCCCACCAGCAGCGGAGACGACACCACCCGACGACGCACCCGAGGGAGGTGATCCGTAGATGCCCGAGGCGTACTATCTGATCAGCGACCTCCACATCGGCGGCGACGAGCAACTCAGACAGGTAGACTTCCTCGAGGAGTTAGTCGCGTTCCTCCGCGACCTGGAGACGACCGACGAGGACGCCGAACTGATACTCGCCGGCGACGCGTTCGGCCTCTGGGAGTTCACCGAGGTCGACGGGCCGGCGAAGTTCGACGCCCTGCTCGACCGATATCCGGAACTGTTCGAGCAGGTGCGGGCGACCGGCGAACGGATCCCTGTCACGCTTATCCCCGGGAACCACGACTACGAACTCGCGGCCTACGACGAGTACGTCGACCGCCTGGCCGAGTACAACGTCACGCTGGAACAGGAGATCGCGATCGAGCGACCCGTCGGCGAGCACCTACTCCACGTCGAACACGGGATGCAGGAGGACCCGAACAACCGGATCCCCGACTTCGGAAACCCGTACGCGAACCCGCCGGGCTACTTCGTCAATCGCCAGATCACGAGTCGAGCGGGCCGGCTCTCCGGTCGCGGGAAGTACAACTGGCTCAAGGACATCCAGGCGGTGACGCCGATGACCCAGATCCCCGACTGGCTGATCTCCAACTACTTCTACCGGGAGATGAGCGCCTGGCTCCGGTTCGTCGTCGTCCCCTTCCTCCTCCTGTTCAACGCGGCGCTGTGGTACCTCGGGATATACGCCCTCGACCGGCTGGGTGTCTGGTCACTCCCCATGGCGGTCGTCCAGAACGCGCTCGAACTCTTCGGGCCGGTCGGGCGACTGGTCGACATCTTCCTCGGGGCGAATCTCGTTCTGGCCGGCTTGCTGCTGGTGATCGCTGTCCCGCTCTCCGTGTTCGCGAGAGACGTCCGACAGACGCTCCGGCGGTTCGGCCTCGTCCGGGCGACTGGTGACGAGGACGAGGACCCGGTCGAGAAGTACCTCGACAGGGCGAGAGACGTGTTCGCGGCGAATCCGGCTGTCGCCGTCTACGTCTACGGGCACACCCACCGCCCCGCCGTGACCGAGGTCGAGGACCGGGTCGTTCTCAACACCGGGACGTGGTTGAAACGCCTGCGCCGGGTCGAGGGGCTCTTCGGTATCGTTCCACCGGTGTACTACTCGTCGTACCAGCTCAACTACTTCCGCGTCACCGCAGCCGAGGGCAGTGACGGTGTCCGCGTCGAATACGAGGTGATCGAGAAAGCCGACCCGGACGAGGAGACGCTCCTCCAGCGCCTGCTCACCCGCGCGCCGAAACGCCGGGTCGCGATACCCGAGGAGACGGTCGTCTCCCCGGGCCGGGACGAGCGCTCCGAACACCAGGAGTCGCCTCCGACGGAGTGAACCCGGAACGGGGGGCGACTACAGGGGTCGTGCCTCACAGGCTCGCTACCCACCCGCCGATAGCGCCCGCGATCCCGCTCGGGAGGGCAAACAGCAGCGCGACGACGACGCCGACGACGAGCACACTGACGCCGGCGAACAGGCCACCCAGCGGTCCCGCGAGGCTCCCGACCAGCGAACCGACGAGCGCGAGGACGACCGCACCGACGACCCCGCCGAGTGCGCCGGCGACCAGGCCGTTCCACAGCCCGTTCCAGGGCCCCGCGCCCGCGAGGTAGCCGGCGACGAAACCCCCGACGACGCCGCCACCGATCGTCCCGACGACCGGCAGGGTAATACCGCCGAGCGACCCGACGACGAGGACGACGACGAACCCGATCACGACCGCTCGCCAGTCGGTCTCCATACCCGACCGACGCGATGTGAGCGCATAGTTAATCCGCTGGTTGTGACCGGTAGCGTTCGGTTACGACCCGTCGGGCGGTCGAGTCGTTCGCCGGCGGTCCCGCCGCGTTCGCCGACGCTCGTGGACTCGACGCTGGCAGAGACTCCAGTCGGGGGAGCGCACGTCGGTGCTCCCGGCTCGCCCGGGCAGCACCAGACCGGGAACAGGCAGCGGTCCGGAAGCCTTGTTAGCCGCCGCCGCCCTGATACTGACAATGAGTCACGCTTCGTCCCCGGTCCGACGGGTCTCGGACTGGGACTTCGAGTCGCTGTCGGCGCTCGCCGACGAGCACGGCACCCCGCTGTACGTCCTCGACACCGACCGGGTCCGCGAGAACTACGAACGCTTCGCCGGTGCCTTCGACGACGCCCACGTCATGTACGCCGCGAAAGCCCACACCGGCCGCGCGGTCCTGGAGACGCTCCTCGATACAGGCGCGGACATCGAGTGTGCGGCACGGGGCGAACTCCAGCGAGCCGTCGCCGCCGGCGCCGACCCGAACACGCTCCAGTACACCGCCGTCAACCCCCCGGACGCGGATCTCGACTACGCGGCCGAACTGGGCGCCGGCTACCCCGGCCTCACCGTCACCGGCGGCGCTCGCGACACGTTCGACCGCCTCGAATCTCGGGGGTACGACGGCCGCGTCGCCATCCGCGTCAACCCCGGGATCGGCACCGGCCACCACGAGAAGGTCGCCACCGGCAAGGACGCCAAGTTCGGCATCCCCTACGACGAGGTGCCCGCACTCGCCGCGGAGTTGCGCGACCGCTTCGACCTGGTCGGCCTCCACGCTCACGTGGGCAGTGGCGTCCTGCAGGACGACCTCGACGACCACTGTCGCGCCATCGGGAAAGTGGCCGACCTCGCTCGCGAGGTGGACGATTCGACCCTGGAGTTCGTCGACTTCGGCGGCGGCTTCGGCGTCCCCTATCACGAGGACGAGCAGCCCCTCGACATGGACGTCGTCGCCGAGAAAGTCGGTGCGGCCGTGGGTGACCTCGACGCGACGGTGAAACTCGAACCCGGACGGTACGTCGTCGCCGACGCCGAGGTGATCGTGACCCGGGTCAACACCGTCAAGGAGACGCCGGAGACGACCGTCGTGGGCGTAGACGCCTCGCTCGCGACGCTCGTCCGGCCGGCGATGTTCGACGCCTACCACCCCATCGCGAACGTCTCCGCCCCCGGCCGCGCCGACGAACCGGTTTCGGTCGGCGGCCCCTGCTGTACGAGCGCGGACGTCTTCTGTACCGACCGCCCCCTCCCGCGGCCCGAGCGCGAGGACCTGCTGGCCGTCGGCAACGCCGGCGCCTACGGCTACGAACTCGCGAGTCACTTCCACTCCCAGCCCCGGCCAGCCGAAGTCGCCGTCTCGGACGGCGAGGTTCGCGTCGTCCGCCGGCGTGAGACGATGGACGACGTGACGCGGGTCGAACGGGAGGCGCGAAGCTTCGACGACGACCGGCTCGGCGATATCAGAGGGGAGTCGGTCGGGACCGAGGGACAGCCGGAATGACGCCGGAACCGTCGTTCGACCGCCTCGGATTCCACGAACAGGCGGTCCGGACGCCCTCCCACGAGTCGGTCGAAACGATGCGGAGGCTGCTCGTCGAGACTCTCGAAACGGCCGGCGCCGATCCCGCAGTCGACGAGGCAGGCAACACGCTGGCGACGCGGACCGCCGACGGACACGACGACCCCACTGTCCTGCACGACGAGGGGGCCGTGGCTCCCGAGGGCCTGCACCTCGTGTTGAACACCCACATCGACACCGTCCCGCCCCACGTCCCCTTTGCCGAACGTGAGGATGGCACCGTCGTCGAGGGCCGTGGTGCCTGTGACGCGAAGGGGCCACTCGCCGCCCTGGTCGACGCGTTCCTGCGCGCCGACGTCGATTCGGGCCGACTGACACTCGCGATTACCCCCGACGAGGAGGTCAACCAGACCGGCGCGGCCCACCTCGCGGGGACGCTCGACGCGGACGGGTTCGTCGTCGGCGAACCCACGGACCTGGACGTCTGTACCGCCGCTCGGGGCCAGTTCGAGGGCACAGTCACAGTACAGGGGACGAGCGCCCATGCCGCGACGCCGGGCGAGGGTGACAACGCGGTCCGTGCGCTCGCGCCGCTGTTGCAGGCGCTGGAGACCTACGACGAACGGCGAGGGCCGGGCGAACACGAGTCCCTGGGTCGGCCGACGCTGACGCCCACGCTCGTCGAGGGCGGCGAAGTGGCCAACCAGGTGCCCGCCGAGGCGACGGTGACCTTCGACCGGCGGTCGGTCCCACCGGAGAGCGCCCCCGAGTTCCGTGCGGCCCTGGCAGACCACCTCTCGGAGTGGGTGCCGTCCTCGATGGGGTTGCGCGTCGACCTCGAAGACCGCGACGCACCGTATCTGGAGGCGTTCGCGACCGACGCCGACGAACCGCTGGTCCGGACGCTCGCCGACGCCAGTGGCGGGGCGGTACGACCGTTCGGCGCCGCGACGGAGGCCTCGTTTTTCGCCGCCCACGCCCCGACGGTCGTCTTCGGCCCGGGCGTCCTGGCCGACGAACAGGGTGCCGTCGCCCACAGCGACCGCGAGTACGTCCGCCGGGCCGACGTCGAAGCGGCAGCCGCGGCCGTCCGCGAGGCCGTCAGCACGCTCGTGTGAGCGAGTGCGTCGCCACTCACGACTCGGGTCGGCAGTACCGCAGAATCTCGAACTCACTCCGTCAGCGGCAGGACGATCCCGAACGTCAGCGGTGCGAACAGTCCGAGGAGGACGCCGAGTACTTCCATGTCGAACAGGAGCGTCGTCTCCCAGGCGGGCAGTGACCCGAAGACAGCGGTCCCGACGAGTTCACCCCCAGCGCCGACGACGAACAGCGCGACGCCGAGGAGAAACCCTGCCTTCGCGTAGAACGCGTAGTCGGTCTGCGTGGACGTTGCTGTGGACACGAACGCGGATCCACGGCCGGTCAGCATAAATCCTGCCTGAGCCCCTGTGACACAGTGTCTCGGAACATATAACAGGACCACCGGTCTATCGCCTGGCAATGCAAGGTGCCGTCACGGAGTCGCTCGCGGAACTGCTCGCCGTGGTCTTCTACGCCGGGATCGCCGTCGTTCTGACTGTCCTCGGTGCGCTCGCCGAGCTGGCGAGTCTCGAAGACATGGCGGCGGGGCAATCGATATTCGGACTCTGGGAGGTCGCGGTGGGTGGGCTCTTGCTCTACGCGGCGTTCAACGTCGCGACCGAGCTCGTCATCCCCCGTCTCAGGGGCGATCGACCGTCGGACGCGTGATCGGCGACTAACTCACACCGGTCCGGGACGCGACTCAATCCTGGGGGGTCGCCTGTGGGTCGGGCGCAGTCAGGGTATCCTCCACCTGCCAGTAGGTCAGCACGAGCGCCAGTACTGCGAGAGCGCCGCCGAACGTGAAGGGCGCGGCGAAGCCGCCGGCGTTGTAGAGCACCCCCGAGGCGAGTGGCCCCAGCGCGACGCCCAGTCCGAACGCCATCGTCAACACCGAGAGGGTCGTCCCCGACCCCCGGTCGCCGGCGAGGTCGCCCGCCAGCGCCAGCCCGGGGGCGAACACGCACGCGACGGCCACGCCCTGGAAAAAGCGGGCAGCGAGCATCGCCAGCGGCGACGTGACGAATCCCTGCGCGAACACCGAGGGTATCAGGATGGCGAAGCCGGCGAGGATGAACGGCCGCCGGCCGTAGCGGTCGCTGGCGCGGCCGATCGGCACCTGGAAGACGACGTTGGCGATGACGACCGCCGCGAACTGCACCGAGAAGAGGAAGGTCGACTCGTCGAGGCGCGCCCTGACTGGCCCCTCCAGGGTCGCGAAGAGGGCGATGGTCGTCGCCATGAAGAACGTCCCGACACCGAGGACGAACACCGGGTCGAGACCGTCTCCGTCACGGTCCAGCACGGCGATAGAGAGGTCTTTCGAGGCCTGGTCGGCGACGGTCGGCGGGTCCTCGATGAAGGCCACCACGAGGAGGAAACTGACGATGGCGCCCAGCACGGCGACGGCGAAGGCGGCGGCGAACCCCGACACCGTGGCGCCTGCGAGCGGGCCGAACCAGGCCGCCAGCGTGTAGGTGACCGGTTCCTGGCCGCCGACGCCGCCGGTGATGACGACCCCGGCGACGATGGGGCCGAAGCCAAAGCCCACCAGCCGAAAGGTGTTGAACACGCCGAAGTTGCCGCCGCGTTCGCGGTCGGAGACGGCGTAGTCGTTGACGAGCGCCACCGTCGCTGGGACGGTGAAGGCCGCGCCGATGCCCTGGAGTGCCCGGGCGCCCAGCACCGCCCAGTAGCTCGCGACGAACGGGTAGATAGCACTCCCGACGCCGAAGATCGCCAGCCCGACGAGGACGAACGCTCGCCGGCGGCCCGTCCGGTCCGAGACCCGACCGGTGAAGGGCTGGCCGAAGCTATTGAGCAGGCCAAAGAGCGAGAGGACGAGTCCGATGAGCGTCTCCTCACGGAGGACGAACCCGGCGACTTCGGTCCCGACGATGCCGTCGAGGGTCACCTGGCCGCTGGCGATGTACAGCGGCAACACGATGACGAGAAAGGAGTTGCCCAGTGCGTCCGCCATCCGGGCCATCCCCAGCGTCAACACGCGGCTGTCGGTATCCAGCACTGCCCGGATTTGTGACTGGAGTCGGATATGTCTCGTGTTCGCGGTCGAATCGTGGACCAGTCACGCGCTGGTAGCGTTCAGGTTCGGCGTTCGAGAACCGTCAGGATCCGCTCGCGCTCGCGGTAGAAGACGGCGGTGGCGACGACGACGCCGATGAGGATGGTCGCCGCGATAGCCGCCCCCTCGCTCGCGAGTTGTGCGCCGGCGAGGTTCAACAGGAACACCGAGGGCAGGCGACCGACGACCGCGATGACGACGAGTTGCCAGAGCGGAATGTCCGTGATACCGGCGAGAAAGCAGATCGCGTCGTCGGGTGGCCCGGGGATCAGAAAGAGCAGGAACAGGGCGAGTCGACCGTCGTCGGCGACGACAGCGTCGAAACGCGTGAGCGTCTCCGTGCTCAGGACACGTTCGACGTAGCTCCGACCGTAGCGACGCGCGAGGACGAACGCCAGCGTCGTTCCCAGGACCGTCCCGGTCATGCTGTAGAGCGTCCCCGCCCAGAGGCCGAAGACGTAGCCGCTCGCGACGCCGACGACCTGGCCCGGGACCGGTGCCGCGACGACCTGCCCCGCCTGGACGGCCACGAAGACGACCGGCGCCCACGGGCCGAACGTCAGCAGCCACGTGCGAAACGCCGCTGGCGTCCGGAGAAAGGGGAGGTATTGCCGGGCGAACAGGTACCCGACCACCAGTATCGCCGCCAGGACGGTCAGGTGGACGACCACCCGCTGGCGGCTCTCTGTGGAGGAGAACACTCCCATCGGAAGACCCGGGACAACCGTCTCGGCGCCACCGCTTAATCCCATCGCCGGGGACCGGTCCCGGTAGCGCTGTGAATCTGTCTGCCGTCGTTCGCGGCGGGCAACGCTTCACCGATCGGTATCAGTCGTCGCTACCGGCTTCGACGCCCCCGGTCGACGCGTCGTCGAGTGCGGGCTCCTCGCGGTCGGCGTCGGCGTCTTCGTCTCCGGCGTCGGCAGCTGCTTCCCCGTCGTCGGGGTCGTCGTCGTCCTCGTCCGGCAGTTCGGGGAGCTGGTCCTGCCAGTCGCGAACCTGTGAGGCGCTGACGCCCTGTACTTCGGCAGCGATCCGGTCGGGGTCGGCCCCGCGCAGGTCGTCGGGCCGCTCGATGCCGGCGTCCCCGAGTTTCTCGGCGGTCGCCGACCCGACGCCGTCCAGGTCCTCCAGGTCCTGGACCGCCTGGCGAGCCTGGTACTCCCTGTAGTTGCAGATCGGACAGCCCAGTTCCCAGGGGTCGTCGCCGCTGTGGACGACCAGTTCGGGGAGGTCGTGCTCGTCGCAGTACTCCTCGGTGACCTCGATGTCGCCGCGACGGGGCAGCGGCAGCGAGTAGTCACAGTCGGGATAGCGCGTACACCCCACCAGTCGCGAGCCCGAGCGGAGGTGTTTGATCGCCAGTTCGCCCCCCTCCGCTCCGGCGGCTTCGCCGCCTTCGCCTCGTTGCTCCGCCGGAGCGCCGCTCTCGCCGCATTCGGGACAGACGCCGATGACCTCGTCCTCGCTCTCGTCGGCCTCGTCCGCCTTGCACAGGGGACAGCCGTGGACGAACGTGTCGCGCCCGGCGAGCATCTTCACGTGGTTCAGCCCGTGTTCCTCGCAGGTCTCGTCTAAGACGAGCGGTTCCCCGGTGCTGGGCAGCGGGAGGGTGTACTGACACTCCGGGAAGCCCTCACAGCCGACGAAGTACGAGCCCTGCCGACTCCGCCGGACGATGAGTTCGTGGTCGCTCTCGGGACAGGGGCCCAGCCGCCGGTCGGCCTTCAGCGACTCCTGGAGGTGTTCGCCGACCGCCTCCCGGGACTCGCGTAGCTCCTCGAAGACCCGCTCTAGCATCTCGCGGGACTCGTCGGTCACCTCGTCGAGTGTGGCCTCGCCCTCGGCGATGGCGGTCATGTCGGCTTCGAGCTGGGCGGTCATCTCGTCGCTGACGACGTGCTCGGCGAACTCCTCGGCGGCCTCGACGACGGCCTCTGCCAGTGCCGTGGGGCGAGGTGGGTCCTCCTCGATGTAGCCGCGGTCGTACAACTTTTCAATAGTATTATGTCTCGTGGCTTTTGTTCCAAGTCCTAGGCCCTCCATGCGCTGGATGAGCCGCGACTGGCCGAACCGGCGCGGGGGCTGGGTCTGCTTGGCGTCGAGGCGAACGTCGGACACGTCCAGCTGGTCGCCCTCGGCGAGTTCGGGCAGGAACGACTCGCTGGCCGAGGAGTAGGGGTAGACGTCGTGGTAGCCCGCCTCCAGCAGGCGCTTGCCGTTGGCCTTGAGCTGACAGCCCTTCGCTTCGGCGACGACGCGGAGGTGCTCCCACGTCGCGGGCTCGGCGACGGTCGCGAAGAAACGCCGGACGACGAGTTCGTAGACCTCCCACTCGTCCTCGTCGAGATCGGCCCGGGTAGGGACCTCGCCGGTCGGGTGGATCGGCGGGTGGTCGGTCGTCTCGTCGTCGCCCTCGGTGGGTTCGATGTCCTCGAGCGCCAGCAACGACTGGGCGTCTTCGCCGAATGCGTGCGTGGCGACGAACTCGTCCAGGAGGTCCGCGGGCTCCAGGTCCTCGGGATAGACTGTGTTGTCCGTCCGGGGGTAGGTGATGTAGCCCGTCGTGTAGAGTTCCTCGGCGATGGACATGGCACGCTGGGCGGAGTAGCCCAGCGACCCCGCGGCCGAGATGAACGCGGTCGTGTTGAACGGTGCCGGCGGCGTGTCTGTGCGGGTGCGCCGGCGGACGGTCGTGACCTCCGCGCTCCGGGCTTCTCGCAAGCGTTCGTGAGCCTCGGTGGCGGCGTCTTCCGCCCAGATGCGCTCGGCCTCGCTGCCGTCGTCGTCGTAGAAGTACTGCGCCTCGAATGCATCTCCGTTTTTCGCGAGGTCGGCGAACAGTTCCCAGTAGTCCTCGGGGTCGAACGCCCTGATCTCGCGCTCGCGGTCGACGATGAGTTTGAGCGTCGGCGACTGCACCCGTCCGACGGAGATGAAGTCGTCGCCGAGCTGGCGGGCGGAGAGGGAGAGAAAGCGGGTGAGTGCGGCGCCCCAGACGAGGTCGATGGTCTGGCGGGCCTCGCCGGCGGCGGCCAGGTCGAAGTCCAGTTCGTCGGGTTCGGCGAAGGCCTCGCGTACCTCGCGGTCGGTGATAGAGGAGAAACGGACGCGGCTGATCGGGACGTCGGTCTGCTCGCGGACGAGTTCGTAGGCCTCCTTGCCGATGAGCTCGCCCTCGCGGTCGTAGTCAGTGGCGATGACAGCCTCGTCGGCTTTCAGCGCGAGTTCCCGCAAGGTGCGGACGATGTTCTCCTGGGTGGGCGATTTGACGATGTCGGCGTCGATCAACTCGACGGGTTCGACGTCGCGCCAGTCGCTGTACTCGGCGGGGAAGTCGACGCCGACGACGTGGCCCGAGAGGCCGACACACCGTGTCGCACCCCACTCGTAGACGTTGACGCCGTTGCGCCGGTCGACGCTGGCGCTCCCGTCGCTCAGGATCTCCGCGATACGACGGGCCGCGTTTTCCTTCTCCGTGATTATCAGCTTCACCCGGGGGCACCTCCGGACTCGGTCGGGTCGGTCATCGGCCCCTCCTAGGCGAGTACCCGTCCTAAAGGTTTCGGGAAACCGACAGACAGCGCGGGTGTGCGCCCGCTTGCGCGCTGCGAGTGCGAGCGCTCACGTCGCGCGTGGGCGCGTGTAACGACTAATTGAGCGCTATCGAGAAGGTGATCGAGTGCTATCGAGAGAGTGGCCGAGAGAGCGCCATCATCGAGCGCTATCGAAGGGGTGACCGGCCACACGAACCGGCATTGATTCTGCCGTCCGAAACGTTGAAATCGGCCCGGACTAACAGACGAGTCAGTGTCGGGAGAGAGTCGCGTCGACATGACGACGGGGGCGGTGACGCCCAAACTCTACAGGCTCGCGTGGCCCCTGGTCGCGGGCAACCTCCTCCAGACGGTGTACAACCTCGCGGATATGTTCTGGGTCGGCCGGGTCGACGCCGAGGCGGTCGCGGCCGTCTCGCTCATGTTCCCGACGACCTACCTCTTCATCTCGGTGGCGATGGGGCTGACCGCGGGCGCGAACGCGGTCATCTCACAACACGTCGGCGCCGGCAACGAGCGGGAGGCACAGAACGCCGTCGCGCAGTCGGCCATCCTCGCACTGGCCGTCGCAGGCTCGCTCGCCGCGTTCGGGCTCACGGTCCGAGAGCCGCTGGTCGCGCTCATCGGCGCCGAAGGCGCGGTGTTCGATGCAGCCCTGGCTTACATCGAGATAATCTTCCTCGCCATCCCGTTCACGTTCCTCTTTTTCGTCTTCCGGGCGTCGCTGCGGGCGGCCGGCGACACGCGGACGGCGATGTGGCTGGTCGCCATCAGCGCCGGCCTCAACATCGTCATCGACCCCGTATTCATCCTGGACTGGGGGCCGTTCCTCGGACTCGGCGCGCAGGGTGCGGCCATCGCGACGTTCATCGCCCGCGGGTTCGCGGCCGCCGCCGGCCTCTACATCCTCGTCGACGGGGGCTGGGGTATCCGCCTCCGAACCGCGGACCTGCGTCCCGACTGGCCAGTGCTCCGCAGACTCGTGAACGTCGGCTACCCCGCCACGTTCGACGGACTGACGCGCTCGCTGGCGGCTGTCACGTTCGCTGCACTCGTCGCCCGGTTCGGCGCGGTCGCGACTGCCGCCTACGGTATCGGGATCCGACTGATGTCCGTCTCCTGGACCGTCTCCGGCGCTGTCGGCCAGGCCGCTGCGACGGGTGTCGGGCAGAACCTCGGCGCGGGCGAATCGGACCGCGCGGCCGAGGTGACCTGGAAAGGGACCGGCGGCGCGATGGCCGTCCTCTTCGCCGCGGGCGGACTCGCGTACTTCTTCCCGGCCGCCATGATGCGCGTGTTCATCGCCGACCCCGAGGTGATCGATGCCGGTGTCGTCTTCCTCCGGGTGATCGCCCCGTTCTGGGCGTTCATGGGCGGGCTGATGGTCGTCCAGGGCGGGTTCAGGGGCGCCGGACAGACGAACGTGGCCTTTCTCCTCTCCCTGCTCTCGCGGTGGGTCTTTCGCGTCCCGGTCGCGGTCCTGCTCGCCTACGACCTCGCGCTGAACCCGGTCGACGTGACTGGGCTCTGGTGGTCGCTGCCGGTCTCCAGCGTCGTCGCGTTCGTCGTCGGCGTCGCCTGGTTCCACCGCGGCGGCTGGCGGGAGTCGATCGTCGAGCGCGACGCTCGGGGCGGGCCATCTGCCCCCGATGAACCAGCGGACGAGCGCGACGACTCCGGCGACGCGGGTGAAGACCCGGCGACTGATTGACTGGCTGACTGACTGACTGACTTTCTACCCGGTCCCCGCCACACAGACCTGTAAACTCAGATATAGAAGATCCGTTCGCCGAATCTTTACGACCGCGACGGGCCACCGACCGATCGATGCGTCGAGGAACGACACGTCGCGGTTTTCTCGCGGGGGTCGGAGCGGTCTGTGCCGGCTCCGCCTCCGCGCGCGCAGTCGCGGGGGAAGACAGTGAGGCTAGTCCGGCAGATGTCGACCAGGCTGCCCACTCGACCACCACCGCAGCGTCCGCGTCGGTGGCTGCCCTCACCCAGGAGTCCGACGGCGTCGCGGAGACGGTAAGGAACCTCGTGGAGACGAGCCTGGAAGAACACGACCTGCCGGGCGCGTCGGTCGCGGTCGTCGCCGACGGCTCGGTCGCACTGGCCGAGGGATTCGGCGTCGCCGACCGCGAGACGGAGACAGCGGTCGAGGCCGGGACGCCCTTCCGGATCGGGTCGGTCTCCAAGGCAGTGACCTGGACGGCACTACTGCGCCGGATCCAGCGGGGGGACCTCGGAGCGGACGCCGACGTGACCGAGGTCCTCGACGTGCCGGTCCCCGACTCGAAGGGGACGGTGACGCCCGCGAATCTCGCAACCCACCGCGCAGGCTTCGAGGACGGCAACAGCCAGCTCTGGGTCCAGAATCCCGGGGATCTGGGCTCGCTCCCCTCACACCTCCGCCGGGCGACGATCTCGCAGGTCCGTCCGCCGGGTGAGGTCGGTTCCTACTCGAACTACGGCGCCGCAGTCGGGGGACAGGTCCTCGCCGCCGCCAGAGCGGAACCCTTCGAGGCGGCCATCGAGAACGAACTCCTGGGACCGCTCGGGATGGCAGCGAGCAGTTTCAGTCAGCCACTCCCCGACTCGCTCGCCGAGTCCCACGCCACCGGTCACGCGGCCGGGAGCACGTACCGAGACGGGGACTTTCCTTCCGTCGGCCTCCGACCCGCCGGCGCGATGTCGACGACCGCGACCGACATGGCGCGGTTCCTCCAGGCCCACGCGAACGACGGGGTCGTCGACGGCGAGCGCGTCCTCGCGAGCGAGACGGTCGACGTGCTCCACCGGCAATGGGCCACCCACCACGAGGCGCTGGACGGGGTGGCCTTCGGCTTTATCGAGGACTCTCACGGCGACACGCGAGTCCTCCGGCACAACGGCGCGACGCTCTCGTTCGTCAGCGACCTGGTAGTGGTGCCCGAAGCCGGAGTCGGGCTGTTCGTCTCGTACAACGAAAGCGGTGCCGGCGCAGCGACGGACGACGTCGTCAGTGGCTTCCTCGACGAGTATCTCGGCCCGGAGCCGGGGTCTGACTCCGGGACCGAGCGGGACTCGTCCTCAGACTCGGCGTCCGGTTCTGGCTCTGACTCGGACTCGGCGTCCGGTTCTGGCTCTGACTCGGGTTCGGAATCGGCCGCGGACGTGCTGACGCCGACCGGCCAGCCCAGTCGGACCGACACGCTCGAAGGGACCTACCGGTCGGTGCGCGTCTCGAAGACCGGCCACGACCGCATCACGACGACGCTCCAGGCCCCGACGGTGAACGTCAGCGTCGGGGAAGACGGGACGCTCCACACGACTCGCGGCAGCACCAGTCAGCGCTGGGTCGAGGTCGAACCGCTCGTCTTCGAGCACGTGTCCGAGAACCGTCGGCTCGCCTTCCGGACGTCGGGGGAGGGCACCGACGGGAGCGTCGAGTACCTCTTCCTCGGCGGTTCGGTCTCGGCGTACGCACCCGTCAGAGGGGTCGACAAACTGTCGCGCCACGCCCTGGTGGCCGGGCTCACGATACTCGGGATGCTCTCGATTGTCGTCGGCGCACCGGCGGCGGCGCTCGTCCGCTGGTACCGCGGTGGCGACGATACGGCGTTCCTCCCCGACCGATCGCGCCTTCGTACCGAGCCAGCCGCCCAGGCCAGATGGGTCGCCGGCGGTGCCGTCCTCGCGTTCGCCGCGTTCGTGGTCCTGGCGCTCGTCCACTTCGGCGTCGCCCCGCTCGCGGTGCTCTCGACGCCCCCGCTGACGTTCGAGGTCCTGTTCGCGCTCCCGATACTGGGCGTACTCGGCACGCTCGCTACAGTGGCGTACGCCGGCCATGCGTTCTACACGAGTTCGTGGTCGCGCCTCGGCCGGGTCCACTACGCCGTCGTCACGGCGTCGCTGGTCGGGTTCGCGTGGCTGCTGTGGTACTGGAACCTCGTCTTCCCGCCGTGACCGCAGTCGTGTTCGTTGCGACCACACTCGACGTGGCGTGATGGGGACCCGTCTCGCCCTCCCAGTCCGCCGGAAGAGCGAGCTCTTTCGAGTCTGACTCGCTTCGTTCGACAGGACGCCAGGAAGCAGTCTCTGGAGTCGACTACCGAACATTCAACGCCGGGACGGCCTGTGTAACCAGATTCTCCCTGGTGGACTGAAAGGGCGAGGGCCGGTCGCGCTCGTGTAGTCGTCTGAGCGACCCCTATCCGAACGAGCGGAGCGAGTGAGGATATGTCACTCAGCGACCGCGAGCGGCCCGAGGGCTTTCAACACACCACGTCGGGTGCTGTCGCTAACGCTCGACTCCGTTCCACACCAACTCGACCAGAGACGACTGGGACACTCACACACCGACGTACTCCGACCACCCGATAGACCACAACTCAACCGGTCCAGCCGAAGGAACTGAGTCCCTCGATCTCCGTCGGAAGCCGGAAGATCGTGGCTTCGACGTCTTTCGGGCCGTCCTCGTCACAGTCGCCCTCCACGTCGGAATCGGTATACGCCAGGTCGACATCGTAGTAGCCTTCGGGCGCGTCCCCGTCTTCGACCCACTGGAGGCGGTCGAGCTGCATGGACCGACACGGCTGGATCCGGTACTGGTTGACGACCAGCGTCGCGGCGGAGAGGTCGGTCTCGGCGACGAACGACTGGGCGGCCTCAACGCCGGCCGTCGGCTGGGCGTACTGCAGCGCGTCACGCTCGCTCTCCGTGCCGATAGCCCAGTGTTCGTCGCCCCAGTCTGACCCTTCATCCACGAAATCTTCCTGGGGCGAGTGTGCCGAGGAGGTAACCGCCGGACCGTCCTCGGCGTTGCGGACCGTCCGAAACTCCGGGTCGTCGACAGTGTTTGGATAGCTCTGTTCGGTGACCGTCGCCGTCGGCGTGTCCGCAGTCGTCTCCTGACAGCCGCTCAGTGCGGTGAAGGCGAGCACAGAGCCGGCGAGGACTTGCCGGCGTGAAAACGGGGACATACCTCCGTCTTGCCATGTCCGGCGGATGAATTCTGCGGTCGGGAGCAGGAACCCCCGTCGCGACTCAGACGGAACTCCGGTCGTAGCCGCCGTCGATAGTGACGATCTCACCGGTCGTGAACGAGGCGGCGTCGCTGGCGAGATAGAGGGCGGCGCCGCTGATCTCGTCAGGGGTGGCGACCCGCTCCATCGGCGTACGCTCGTCGACACCCTCGCGGAACTCGGAGCCGTCTTCCAGTTTCGGGCCGGCCAGTTCCGTCTTGACGAAGCCGGGTGCGATGGCGTTGACCCGCACGTCCGGAGCGAGGTCGGCGGCGGTCGCGCGGGTGAGACCGTTGAGCCCGGCCTTCGCGGAGACGTAACTCGGGCGAGCCTCCCGGGACTGCTCGGCGGACATCGAGGAGATGTTGACGATGCTACCGTCGTCCATGGCTCCGCCGAACTCCCTGATCGCGCGGAAGGCGCCGGTCAGCAACACGTCGATGTCTTTCTCCCACTCCTCGTCGCTCATCTCCGTGACTGGTGTCGTCGCGACCGACCCCTGGGAGGTGACGAGCGTATCGACGTCGCCGAGGGCGTCCTCGGTGGTCTCGCGCAGATTCTCGATAGAGTCGGGGTCGCGGACGTTGCAGGTCACTTCGACAGTTTCGGCGCCCAGTTCGCGCAGTTCCGCGGCCGCCTCGGCCACGGAGTCCTCGGAGCGACTCGTCGCGACGACGTCGGCGCCGTTACGGGCGAACGCGCGGGCGATCTCGAGTCCGATCCCGCTCGTACCCCCGATGACGACCGCGTTCTGTCCCTCGACGCTGATTCCGTCGGGTGCTGACATGGGAGTAGGACGTGACGCCCGCGGATAGACGGTTTCGGTTCGCGCCGGAACGAAGTACGGCAGGGGGCTCACCGTCGTCTCGTGCGCCCCGTCACTGGCGGTGATTCCAGGTATCGCGACTGCCCGTGGGATCGCTGCCCGCGGGTTTGTGGGCTTTCGTTGCCCGACGTCGAGTATGGTCGACGCTCCGCTCACAGCGAGTGAGTGTCGAGCCACTCGCGGACGGCGGTGACCGTCTCGGCAACCGTCGCGTCGGTGGTATCGAGCAGCTCGACACCTTCGTCTTCGGCCTCAGATCTGAACCACTGGTTGAACTCGACCTGTCGCTCGACGTCGGCCCAGTCGTCCTCGTCGTCGTCCCAGTCTGGCCGCGCGCGGAGCCGTTCGGCCTGGGTCTCGTCGTCACAGACCAGCGCGAGGTAGTGTGACTCGCCGAAGTACTGGCGGGCGTCGAGTCCTTCGACGTTCTCTGGAACGCCCATCCCCGTCGTGAACAACACCGGCTGGACGCCCGACTGGGCGACTTCGGCACACAGCGAGAGGACGTAGTCGTTGAACTCCGGTTCGGTCATTCCCTCGAAGCTCTCGAACCAGAGCGGGTCGTCTTCCAGCAACACGGCGTCTATCTCCCAGCGCAACTCCGAGCGGACGGTCGATTTTCCGGTGCCCGCGGCGCCGGTCACGATACACAGCGGCGGGCTGACGAACGGTTTCGACGCGCCACACTCGGGGCAGACGAGTCTGCGCTCGTCCTCCGTCGCGTTCCCGCCGTTCGAGCCCGAGTCGGAATCGACCGCCATGCCGACGTCGTGAGCGCCACACGCCGGACAGTCCTGTTGCATACCTGCGGTCCCTGCCGACGGAGGATAACGGTGTGGGGACTGGTGGTCGGTTCCGGTTTCGAAGTGGCCGACTTCGCGCCGCTGTCCTCGATTTCCGGCGGGCCAAACTTGTAGTGAGTCCACTCCTCACCGCCCACATGGACTTCGGCTACCACCACGCGAGTTTTCACTACCCCGACGACGACCGGCCGATGATCGAGTCGACCGTCGACCGCGCGCAGTGGCTCGAATCCGCGGGGTTCACGTGGTTCTCGGTCATGGACCACGTCTGGCAGTTGCCCTTCGTCGGCCAGCGCGACGAACCCTTTCTGGAGTGTTACACCGCGCTCACGGCCGTCGCCCGCGAGACCGACTCGATGGACCTGGGCGCGCTCGTGACCTGTCCCCACTACCGCAACCCCGCCTATCTCGGGCGGGTGCTCGCGAGTCTCGACCACGTCTCGGACGGTCGCGCGGTCCTGAGCATCGGTGCCGGCTGGTACGAGGACGAGTACGACGCGATGGGCGTCGACTACCCCGACATCTCCACGCGCAACAGACAGATGCGCGAGACGATCGAACTCTGTCAGGCGATGTGGACCCAGGAGTCGCCGGCCTCCTACGAGGGCGAGCACTACGAACTGGACGAGTTCTACTGTGACCCCAAACCCGACGACGTCCCCGTCCTGATCGGCGGGGGCGGCGAGGAACTCACGCTCCGGGCGACCGCCGAGTACGCCGACCGGTGGAACGTCCCCTCGGGCGACCCCGAGACCTACGCCGGGAAACTCGACGTGTTGCGCGACCACTGCGAGGAGATGGGCACCGACTACGACGCCATCGAGAAGACCATCGGCAACACGACCGTGATCCGCGAGGACACCGAGGCCGCCCACGAGGCCTACGAGGACCTGCTGGGTCGGACCGAGATGGGGCCGACGCCGCGCGAGGAGGGTCGTGGGACGGTCGGGACGCCCGCGGAGGTCGCCGAGCGGATCGAGGCGTTCGACGACGTCGGCGTGGACACGTTCATGCTGATGGTCCCCGCGAACGACCGGCGGACGGTCGAGTTGTTCGTCGACGAAGTAATGGAGAGTGTCGCGTAGCGCGGCGTCTCGTAGAACCGTTCTCACACTCTGTCGTAGTCATCCACGAGCGCTCAGTACAGGGCAAGCATGTAACACCGAAACGTCCGCCGAGCGAACGCAGTGAGCGAGGCGGTTCACCGGACGCAAGGGAGCGTCGCGACCGCCGCGTCCGGCCTTTTTCACCCATGTTTTTGCCGCGAGTGGTACCCGCAGCGAACGCAGTGAGCGAGGATACCCGAGCGGGAAAAAGATGGTTTCACAGTGTGCGCTGAAAGCCCTCGGCCCGCTCGCGGTCGCTGAGCGACATATCCTCCCTCGTTCCACTCGGTCGGATAGCGGTCGCTCAGACGACTGCATAAACGCGAGCGCGCCTCGCCCTTTCAATCCGCCAGGAGAGCAAGCTCTCCTGAGCCCTGGCTCACTCCGTTCGCCAGGACACCAGGGATACCGTACCGCACAGCAACCGCAGGCCACGTGCCTCCCCAACCGATTGCGCTCCTCGCTTCGCTGCGGTGCTCATCCCTCGCGCGGCGCCGTCTCGGGATGAAACGCTCACGGGTCGCTGTGCTCCCCGTTCGCATCGAGGCGCGGAGCGCCTCGCACCCCTCGACGGCGCGCGCCACCGCAATCGTTCAGTACGCAAAAGGAGTGATCGACTGTAAACGGTCTAGACACGCTACAGGGCGTCACTGCAGTCGGTCGGCCAGCAGATCGAGCGTCGTCCACAGCAGGCGCGCTGGCGTCCGTGCGGAGGGGGAAATTGCCTCGTACTCGTAGGCCTCGTCGGGGCTGTCGCGCTCCTGGTAGTGCGTTTTCCCGTCGACGTGTGGATTCGGCTCGTGGTGGAACCCGCAGTCGAAGCCAGTACTCTCGCTGTAGTGGATCGCGTACTCCGGGTCGTCTGGCGCCGGCCACCACAACACGCGGAGCGAGGCGTCCTCGGCGTCGCGTCCGAACGTCCCCGGGTCGAGGTCCGCGCGGAGTTCGCGGAATTTTCCTTCCGGGATGCCTCGAACGTCCTCGACGGCCGGGTGGCGCTCCAGCTGCTGTCGCAACTCCCGCAGGATACGGTGGCGTTCCTGTCCGAGGTCACGGGTCGGGTCGCGACCGCCGTCCGCGACGGCCACGATCCGCCCCGCTCCCGTCCACCGAGTCATGCTGGTGCCGGTCGGTCCGTGAATTCGTCGTACCGCGCCAGCGCGTCCTCGACGAGCGACAGTCGGTAGCGAGTGTGTTCCCAGTCGCTGGCGACACGTCGACGCGCTCGCGTCTCGTCGGCCGAAAGCGACTCGTCGGCCGCCCGCACCCGGAGTTCGTCGGGACTGGTGGCGTCGTACTCGCCACTCCACGCCTCGACGTCGGCCTTGAGGTCGGCCGCGAGAGCGGTGAGTCCATCCCGGTCGTGTTCGTCGACGAGCGCGCGCAGTTCCCGGGTACGGACGTAGACCGGATCCGGATAGTACGTCGTCGCGCCCCCTTCGGAGTGGGCGGTCAGGACGTTGAGGTCCGCCAGTCGCTGGAGGTGTCGGCGGGCAGTGTTCTCCGCGACCAGCGCTTCGTCGGCGATCCACCCCGCAGTCCGTGGCTCCGAGGCGGTGAGTGAGACGCTCTGGACGCGGTCGAACCCGCTCGTGTGGGCTTTCCACGCCTCGTCTCCGGGTGCGTTCTCCGGGTCGCCGGTCTCCATATTCGCTCCTAGCCACTACAGATACATAATTGCATCTCGAAATCTAATTATTGATCTGAGTGCGAACTGATAGCGAACGGTCGCTTCGTTCCGGTCCGTCAATCCACGAAGTGCGAGCGGGCGACCGAGACAGAGCGGTCGCCGAGCGCGAACGACTCGACCAGCCCCTGGATCCGTCGCGAGCGCGGCGTCGCCCACCCGAACGACTTCGCCGTACCGCGGACGAGCCACGGGGGAACGTACTGGCCGTACTCCAGCCAGAACGCGAAGTTGTCAGCCGCTCGCCGCTGGAGTGCGACGACGCGCTCGACGGTCGGACGACGCCGTGTCTCGAACTCGCGGAGACGCGGACCGGAGAGGGCCCACTGGTCTTCAGAGCGGGACTGCCCTCGTTCACGTTCCTGTGTCGCCTCCCCGAGCGCGCGGACGAGCACGTCGTGGACGACCACCGCATCTTCGACGGCGAGTGGGTTGCCCTGCGCGCCGATAGGACTCGCAGTATGGGCGGCGTCGCCCAGCAGGAGGAGGCCGTCCCGGGTCCAGACGTCGGCGATGCCGGGCCCCACGTCCAGCAGCGTCGTGTCGCCGAAGTCGTCGAGGTGGGCGGCCATGGCGGCCCCGACCTGTGGGTCGACGGCGGCGACCCGGTCGCGGAACGCGTCGAAGCCAGCTTCTCGAATCCTGGCCCACTCGCCGTCGCGGATCAGATACCCGATCTGGACCTCTCCGGCGCCGAGACCGAACGAGACGAGGATGTGACCGCGACCGAGTTGGCCCTGCGTGTCGGTCTCGACCGCGCCACCCGGCAGTTTGAACCAGACGAGGTCGATCGGCGAGTCGAAGACGCCGGCGTCGATGCCGGCGCTCGCTCGCACCGTCGAGTAGCGGCCGTCGGCACCGACCACACAGCGCCCTTCGAAGGTGACGTCCTCGTCGGCCTCGCGGTCGTGGGCGTCGACGCCCCAGACCGTTCCCGACTCGTCGGTCCGGAGGTCGGTGACGGTCGTCGCAGGGTGGAAGGTGAAGCCGTCGTACTCGCCGGCGCGGTCGACGAGGCACTCGAGGAGCGCCGGCTGTTCCATCATGAGCGCGTAGGGGTGTTCGGCGTCGAGCAGGTCGAAGTCGAGGACGGTGACCGCTTCGCCGTAGAGCGAGAACCCGCCCTCGGTGACGGTCTCGTGAGCGAGGTCCCGTACGTCGTCGAGGACGCCCATCTCGTCGAACAGTCGGACGACACCGGGGTTCCAGCCGAAGCCGCGGTACTCGCGCTCGAAGGTGGCCGCTCGCTCGACGAGGGCGACGTCGACGCCACTGCGTGCGAGCAGGTACGCGAGGACGGCCCCGCCGGGCCCACAGCCGACGACGACTACCGCTGCTGTCTCGGTTCGGTCGGCCATACTTCTCTTTCGCGCGCCGGGTAGTTAGCGGTGGCTGCGAGGGACACCGGGTCCAGTGTCCCCTCACCGGTCGTCGTCGTGCTATCGGCCGTCGGCACTGCCCGCACGCCCTCGCCGTTGCACCGTCACTCCTCGAAGAACTCGGTGAGGAGGCGGTCCTCGGCCTTCCGGAGGTGGGAGTGCAGCGTCGGCGAAGTGATGTCGAGCGACTCGGCGACCTCCTCGGCGTTGGACTCGCGTGGCCACTCGAAGTAGCCGGCGCGAAACGCCGCTTCGAGGGCCTCGCGCTGGCGGTCGGTCATGTCGGTCTCGTCGGGGATGGCGTCCTGGTCGGTCGGTTCGACCTCGCGTCTGGCCAGCAGTTCCGTCCCGGCGAACGACTCCCGGACCCGGTCGACGACCGCGCGGACGTTGGCGTCCGGGGCCAGTTCGGCCGATACCCGACAGCGTCCGTCCGAGGCAGTGGCGTCGGTGACGTTCGCTCCGAACTCCAGGAGTGGGTGTGCGACGGTGCCACTCTCGGCGCGTACTTCGAGCGTGGTTCCGCCGTCGGTGGCGATCTCCCGGACCTCCGAGACGCCGGGATGTGTCGCGGCCGCCTCGACGCAGGCCCGCTCGGTAGTGGTGTCGGTCCCGTCGGCGTCGGTACTGCAGTAGGCCAGGAGGTCACCCTCGGTGGCGGGAACGAGTCCGTCGAGCGTCCACGCCGTGTCCGTCTCGCCGGCCAGCGCGACCAGTAACGCGTCGTCGTCGGTCGTTTGCAGGTCGACCTCGACGCGGGAGTCCGAAAGCAGCAGGTGTGTCCGTTCGATGGCGGTGAGTGCGTGTCCGATCGTCTCGCCGAGCTCGTCCAGCACCTCGCGTTCGCGCTCGCCGAACCCCTCCTCGCGGTCCGTGTGCAGAGCCATCGCGCCGTAGACGGTCCGGCCGTAGACGAGGCCGACGGTTACCCAGTCCCCTTCCTCGGCCAGGTCGTGGTCGCCGTCGGCGACGAGATCGGCGTCGGGACCGGTCGACGCGCCCTCCCCGAGCGAGTCGGAGACGTCGGCGGATTCGAGCGGTGCCGGGAGTTGCTCGGAGTCGGTAGCTTCCGGGCCGGTCTGGCCCGCGGTCATCCGGACGGGCGGGCCGTCGCTGGCGGTGACGCTGAGCCAGACGTCGTCGTACAGCCCCGGCGTGGCGAGGGTCTCGACGACAGCCCGCTGCAGTTCCGCGACGGTCGTGGCGCCGACCAGCGCCTGGTTCACCTCGCGGATGACGGTGTTGATGCGTTCGAGCCGTCGATAGCGGTCGCGCTGGGCTCGCAACTCCGCTTCGCGGCGTGTCCGTTCGGTCACGTCGTAGATCAGTATCGTGTGCCCGACCTGCTTCCCGCGCCGGTCGGTGATGGGGGCGGTCTCGACCTCGTAGGTCCGGTCGTCCAGCGAGAGTTCTGCCAGCCGGTCGGTCGCGTCGAAGTCTAGCTGGTCGGTGTCGGCGAGTTCGTCGGCTGGTTCTCCCAGCGCAGTCTCGGGGTTGCGGTCGAGGATCTCCCCGGCAGCGGGGTTGAGATACAGTACCTGCCTGTCGGTGTCCACGATGACGACGCCGTCGTTCAGGTCGACCAGCGCCGCCTGCCGGCCGAGCCGCCGGGTCGCGGGTAGCAGGTCGAACAGCCGGTACCGGAAGAGGGCGTTGCCGAACGCGACCCCGGTGACGGTGAACCCGAGCGGCGTCAGGTCGAGCCCCTGCTGGGGTATCAACACGAACGACGAGACCACGTTGCACAACAGCGGCGCGAGCAACCCCACGACGACCAGCGCGGTCTGGTCCAGGTAGAGGTAGTTCGAGGTCGCTACCATCCTGAGAAGCAGGACGAAGCCGACGGTCAGGATCGTGTACGCGTAGGCGACGTACACCCAGAACCAGGGGCCGAACTCCAGCGCCAGCATCGTCAGGCCCGCGGTCGGGCGGTGGGTCGACCCGGTCCACATCAGGTGCGACGACGGGTTCGTCCAGGCCAGCACGACCGTGACCACCGGAACGAGGAAGAAAAGCGGGAGGTACGTCCGGGAGAGCACCCAGCCGTACCCGGTGAAATCCAGCATGAAGAAGACGAAAAACAGCGGAACGACGGCGATGGCCGCCCACTGGAGTCGCTCCCAGAACAGGTGGCTCCCGCCGGTCTGTGAGAGCCCCAGGATCTCCGTCGTCGTCCAGGCGGTGACGGCCACCATCGCCGCCGCCAGCGGCGTGGCTCCGGGTTCGTCGCGATGGCGCCACGCGTACCCCGCAAGCCCGCCGGTGAGCAGCGCCGCCCCCGACAGCAGGGCCAGGTAGAACAGTCCCGGGCCGAACATCGCGAATTTATTTGTCAGCGATGTATTAAACTCTGGCGGAGCGAACGGTTTTTCCGGTCACGATTCGCCGGAACCAGCAGGCGGCCCCGCTGTCGAGCCGTGTGGATCAGGTCGTGGACTGGTCGTCAAAATATAATTTGGGTGACGTTGTGGCTCGATTTCACCCGTCGAGTTCCGCGCGCAACAGCTGGTTCACGTCGCCGGGGTCGGCCGACCCGCCGGTCTTCTGCATCACCTGGCCGACGAGGAAGTTGATCGCGCCGCCCTCACCGTCGTGGTAGTCGGAGACTGCGTCGGGGTTCTCGGCGATGGCTTCCTCGACGGCGTCCTGGATCGCGTCGCCGCCCGTCTTGCCGAGGTCCTCGGCCTCGACGATAGCGTCGGGCGACTCCCCGTCGTCGAGCATCTCCCGGAGCACGGTCTCGCGGGCGTTTTTCGCGGTGATCTCGTCGGTCGCGACGAGTTCGACGAGGCGCTCGATCTCGTCGAAACGGTCGGCGACGTCCGTGATCGCCATGTCACGGTAGTTCAACTCGCCGAGCAGTTCGTCGGCGACCCACGTCGCCGCCAGGTCGGCGTCGAACTCGCTGGCGACGTCCTCGAAGAAGTCCGCGACCTCCTTGGTGCTCGTCAACTTGGAGGCCGCCTCGGCGCTCAGGCCGTACTCGTCCTGGAAGCGCTCGCGGCGGGCGTCGGGCAGCTCGGGGATCGAGAGTTTCTCCTTCCAGTCCGCCACTCGTAGCGGCGGGAGGTCGGCCTCGCGGAAGTAGCGGTAGTCTTTCTCGGCTTCCTTCGAGCGCATCGAGAGGGTGACGCCCTTCGATTCGTCCCAGTGGCGGGTCTCCTGTTCGACGGCGCGACCGCGCTCGATAGCGTTTTTCTGGCGGGTCTCCTCGTAGGCCAGTGCTTTCTCGGCGCCCTTGTGACTGGAGATGTTCTTGACCTCCGTCCGGTTGGCGTCGTCGAGGGTGGCCCTGTCGATGGCACCGTCCTCGTCGACGTCGGCACCCTCGACGATGGAGAGGTTGGCGTCGACCCTGAGAGAGCCGTCGCGAGTGGCGTCGAAGACGCCGAGGTACTCGAGGACCTCTTCGAGTTTCGCGAGGAACGCGCGGACCTCGCCGGGCGAGCGGAAGTCCGGTCGGGTGACGATCTCCATCAGGGGCGTGCCGGCGCGGTTGTAGTCGACGAGCGTGTAGTCGGCCGTGTCGATGCCGCCGCCGACGTGCTGGAGACTGCCGGGGTCCTCTTCGAGGTGGGCCCGCCGGATGCTCACGGACCGGCGCTCGCCCTCGACGGAGAACTCGAGTTCGCCGTCCTGGCAGATGGGCTCGTCGTACTGGGTGATCTGGAAGTTCTTCGGGAGGTCGGGGTAGTAGTAGTTCTTCCGGTGGAAGGTTGTCTCCTCGGGGATGTCGGCGTCGATGGCCTTGCCCACCTTGACGGCGGCCTCGACGGCGGCCTCGTTGACCACCGGGAGCGCGCCGGGCAGTCCGAGACAGACCGGGCAGGTGTTGGTGTTCGGTTCGTCGCTCGGGTCGGTCGAACAGCCACAGAATATCTTCGTGTCCGTCTCCAGCTGGACGTGGACCTCGAGGCCGATGACCGTGGCGAGGTCCCCCGTCTCGACGGCTTGTGCGGTCATTGCCCGTGATTCGGCAGCGCGGGGCTAAAGGCTAACGACCCGCGTGGGCCGACCGCCCCACGATAGGTTGGTCACTGTTTCGACGAGCGCCGGTCCTGGCCGCAAGTATCGAGACTCGTCCGAACTATCGGCCGTACATAGCCCTCCATAGGCGATATCAGGAGTGAATCTCGCGAGCGAACGGTTTTGTCTCTCGTTTCGAAGCTGGTGATATGAGCGACGAGAACGGGGCGACAGACTCGCCACACGGGCGGGTCGCAGAGACGGTCGAACGAAGTCGACGCGACGTGTTGCGCACGACGGCGGCCGGAGCGCTCGGTGCCGGGGTCGCCGGTGTCGCGTCCGGGGCGTCATCCGCCGGTGCCGCTTCCGGAGCGCCGTCCACGGGTATCGCATCCGGAGCGCCGTCCGCCGGCGAACCGACTGCCGACCCAGCGGGCTCGGTCACCTTCGAGGACCAGACGAGCGAGGGTCGGGAAGTCGTCGTCGCCAAGGTCAGCACGTCCATCGACGCACGGTACACGCTGGCGACCGACGGGCACGAGACGACGTTCGCGGAGGGAGAACTCCCGGTGGGCGAGTACGAGGACTACACTGTCACACTCGACGAGCGACTCACCGGGGACCGCCTGCTCGAGTTCACACTGTACCCTGCCGGTGGCGGCGAGGCGTACGCGCTCGACTCGGCACAGGTGGATCTGGCCGACGACGTCTCCTACACCGACGGCATGAGCGTCACCAGAGTCGACGCCGACCCCGACGCGGGGTTCAACTACCCGTACTTCCTGTACGTTCCGCCGGTCAAGTCGTCGGCGGCGTCGGGACCGATCCTCGTCGAGCCCAACAACACCGGGACGGCGAGCGACGACTTCGAACTGCACCGCGACCGGGCACGGCGACTCGCGGAGGGTGAGTGGAACGGTGGCTCCGGTCGAACCCTCTCCGACCGACTCGGTGTCCCCTTCCTCGTTCCCGCCTTCCCACGGCCCGAGTCCGAACCCGTGGACTGGCGCCACTACGTCCACCAGCTCGACACCGAGACGATGCGTATCGAGTCGGGCGAGCTGGCCCGCGTCGACCTGCAGTTGCTCCGGATGGCCGAGGACGCCCGCGAGCGCCTCACAGACGTCGAGTACATCGTCGAGGACGGACTCCTCCTGAACGGCTTCTCCGCGTCGGGCAACTTCGTGAACCGCTTCGCTGCTCTCCACCCCGAGGAAGTCGTCTCGGTCACCGCCGGAGGCATCAACGGGATGGCGATCCTCCCGCGAGCCGAGGCGAAGGGCCACGAACTGAACTACCAGATCGGCGTCGCCGACGTCGAGGCGGTGACCGGCGAGCCGTTCGCCCGCGAGGCGTTCCGTGACGTGAACCAGTTCCTGTACATGGGTGCACTCGACTGGAGTGACACTATCCCGTACGGTGACGCCTGGAGCGAGGAGCAACGCGAGGTCGCGCTGGACGTCGTGGGACCGAACATGCAGCGCGACCGCATGCCCTACTGCAGGTCGGTCTACGAGGAAGCGGGTGTCTCGGCGGCGTTCAAGATCTACGAACGGGAGGGCCACACGCCGACGCCGGCCATCGAGGACATGGTTGCGTTCCACGAGGCGAGCATGGCTGGCGACTCCATCGAATCCTTCGGCGGCAACGTCGGCGATGCGGGCGGGGGTCGGGGCGCTCCGCCGGACCCCGAGTTCAGCGTCGACCCCGGTGACCCGCAAGCGGGCGAAGCCGTGGGTTTCGACGCGAGCGCGACGACTGCGACGGGCGAGGTACTCGCGTACACCTGGGACTTCGGCGACGGCGGGACCGGCGCGGGCGTCGCTCCCACTCACAGCTTCGAGCCGGCCGGCGACTACGCGGTCGAGCTGTCGGTCGTCGACAGCGACGGCCGGACCGGGGCGACGACCGTCGACGTGACCGTCGACCCGGTGCCGACACCCACGACGACGGAACCAGGTGACGGCCCGGAGACTGGCACCCAGGCACCGACATCGGTGAGTTCATCGTCGGTGTCGCCGGACTCGACTGCCGTCCCGTCGTCGACACCGTCGAACGAGGCCGGACCCGGCACCGGCGGGAGGGAGTCGAGCGACGGGAGCGGGCCGGGGTTCGGCGTCCCGACGGCGCTGGCGGGACTCGGAGGCGTGGCCTACGCTCTCCGTCGACGGTTCGGTGACGAGCAGCGGGAGTGACCCGCCAGCGGGAGCGGTTTCGCCGCTCGCGGACACGCTTAAGCCCCGACGGGTCGCAGTCGTGGACGGGCCGATGCAACAGATAGACGAGGTTCACATCGCGCCGCTTGGCTACGAGTACGACAGGGTCGTCGAACCGGTCCGGAGACACGACGCCGACGTGGTCTACCTGCTGACTGCCGACCGCGCGCGCCTGACTACCTACCAGGCGGCGCTGGCCGAGGACCTCGAAACCGACGGTCGGGAGACGCGCTTCCGGGAGGTCGACCTCGCCGACCTCTACGACGTGCTGGCGGTCGTGACGACCGTCACAGACGAACACGCCGAGGACATCGTCCGGGTCAACGTCTCCAGCGGGCCGAAACTGGCGGCGGTCGGGGCTGCCATCGCCTGTATGGCGACCGACGCGACGCCCTACTACGTCCACGCCGACGAGCGCGTCCACGACGTCGAGAGCGAACCCCGAACGCGGGGGATGGTCGACGACGAGGTCCTCCCTTCCTATCCGATCGAGGCAGTCTCGCGCGACCAGGTCGCGGTCCTCGACTACCTCGACCGGACGAACACGGCGGCCTACACGGCCAAAAAGTCCGACCTGATCGAGTTCGCCGAGGAGGCCGACCTCTCCTTTATCACTGACGCCGACCCCGCCAACGACAAGGCGAAGTTCGCGCTGCTCAACGCGAACGTCGTCGACCCCCTCTCCGAGGACGGCTACATCTCGGTCGAGTCTGTCGGCAGGCAAAAGCAGATCCGACTCACCGAGACCGGCGAGAACGTCCTCCACGCGTTCCGGCACAAACTTTGACCGTCGTCGCCGGTGGACCGTTCTTTTACGAGTGGGTTCTGATAGTATCGATAGTAAATTCAGTACAATACTATCGATAGTATCGATAGTATGCTGGTAGAAACTACAAACACCCGGCGGGTAGTTCGAGTTGCGCGGGTCAGGGGGTGGGACGGTGCCGCCCTGGTTCCCGCTGGCCGTTCGTCGCCGCCCCTGGTCCGCGCGTGCCTCTGACACCGGGTGGTGCCCGGGTCCGTGCCCCGGACGCCACCGCTCCTCCACTCGCCCGCGCAGGTCGCTTCGGCCCTCCACACCGGTTCGACACGCTCGGACGCCGGTTCGGATCGGTGGGTCGAACACCTATCAGAAACGGTGTGATTGTCTGACGTACTCTTATGTCCGGGGAGGACGGGTGTGCGTGTATGTGCGGCAACCGAGTCGAGGAACTGGAAGCGCGCGTCAACGAACTGGAGGCGTCGGTCGAGGGGTTGACTGACGAACTCGTCGAGTGCAAAGTGCGACTGCGGGAACTCGAAGGGGCCGTCGACGAGGACCTGGGCTTCGCACCCGAGAACCCGGGACCCGACGCCGAATCGGGCCCCGCCTCCGAACCGGAGACGGAACACACAGACCAGTCGGAATCTCCAGAGGAAGCGGAGGCCGACAGGTCTAACACGGAGGAGGTCGACGAGGAGGATAGCACGGAGTCCGGGACGAACGACATCATCATCGCGTAGGACACCCGGCTCCCCCGGGGAACAATGCACATCAAGGAACTCGTCCTCGACAATTTCAAGAGCTTCGGGCGCAAGACCCGGATCCCCTTCTACGAGGACTTCACGACCGTCAGCGGTCCGAACGGCTCCGGGAAGTCCAACATCATCGACGCCGTCCTCTTCGCGCTGGGGCTGGCTCGTACCTCCGGCATCCGGGCCGAGAAACTGACCGATCTCATCTACAACCCCGGCCACCACGACGAGGCCGTCGAGTCCGGCGGCGAACGCGAGGCCAGCGTCGAGGTCATCCTCGACAACGCGGACGGGACCCTCTCGCGGTCGCAAGTCGTCACCGCCGCCGGCACCGAGAACGTCGGCGACGTCGACGAGATCTCTATTCGCAGACGCGTCAAGGAGACCGAAGACAACTATTACTCGTATTACTACATCAACGGTCGCTCGGTCAATCTCTCCGACATCCAGGACCTGCTCGCCCAGGCGGGGGTCACCCCCGAGGGCTACAACGTCGTCATGCAGGGCGACGTCACCGAGATCATCAACATGACGGCGGGGTCACGCCGGGAGATCATCGACGAGATCGCCGGCGTCGCCGAGTTCGACCAGAAGAAAGACGCCGCCTTCGAGGAACTCGAAACCGTCGAGGAGCGCATCGAGGAAGCGGAGTTGCGTATCGAAGAGAAAGAACAGCGCCTCGACGAACTCGAAGACGAGCGCGAGACTGCCCTCGAATACCAGGAGTTGCGCGAGCGCAAAGAGGAGTACGAGGGATACCGGAAAGCGGCCGAACTCGAAGACAAACGCGAGGAACTCGAAGGCGTCGAGAGCGAGGCCGAGGACCTCGAAGCCGAACTCGAAACACTGCAGACCGAACTCGACGAGCGCCAGGGCAAGGTGACTCGGCTCGAAGACGAACTCGACGAGTTGAACGCCGAGATCGAACGCAAGGGCGAGGACGAACAGCTCGCCATCAAACGGGAGATGGAGGAGGTCAAAGGCGACATCGCCCGGCTCGAAGACAAGGTCCAGGCCGCCGAGGAGGCCATCGAAGACGCCGAGAACGAACGCCGGCAGGCGTTCGTCAAGGTCGACCGCAAGCAGGAGACCATCGACGACCTCGAGACGGAGATCCGCGAGACGAAAGTCGCCAAGTCCTCGATCGCGGCCGACATCCAGGAGAAAGAATCCGACCTCGAAGACGTCGAGGCCCGCATCGACGAGGTCGGCGAGGAGTTCGAGGAAGTAAAGGAGGAACTCGACGAGAAACGGGCGGCCCTCGAAGAGCTGAAATCCGAGAAAAACGACCTCCAGCGCGAGCAGGACCGCCTGTTAGACGAGGCCCGCCGCCGGTCGAACGAACAGCGCGAGACCGAATCCGAGATCGAAGACCTGGAGGAGCGCGTTCCGGAGATCGAAGCCGAGATAGACGATCTCGAGGCCGAACTCGAGAAGGCCGAAAAGAACAAAACGACCATCTCGGAAGTCGTCGAGGACCTGAAAGCCGAGCGGCGGGAACGCCAGGCGGAACTCGACGACATCGAGGACGAACTCGCGGCCAAGCAACAGGAGTACGCCGAACTCGAGGCCAAAGCGGGCGAGGACGGCGACTCCTCGTACGGTCGAGCGGTGACCACAGTGTTGAACGCGGACATCGACGGCGTCCACGGCGCGGTCGGCGGCCTCGGCAGCGTCGACCCCGACTACGCAGTGGCCTGTGAGACGGCCGCGGGCGGGCGCCTCGCACACGTCGTCGTCGACGACGACCGCGTCGGCCAGCGCTGTATCGACTACCTGAAATCGCGGAACGCGGGCCGGGCGACCTTCCTCCCGCTGACGGAGATGGGCCAGCGCTCGCTCCCCAGCAAGCCCGACCACGGCGGCGTGGTCGACTTCGCCTACAACCTCGTGGACTTCGATTCGACGTACGCGGGCGTGTTCTCGTACGTCCTGGGCGACACGCTCGTCGTCGCGGACATGGACACCGCCCGGGAGTTCATGGGCGAGTTCCGGATGGTCACGCTGGACGGCGACCTCGTCGAGAAATCGGGCGCCATGACCGGCGGTTCCTCGAAGGGTTCGCGGTACACCTTCTCGGGGAGTCGTGGGAAACTCGACCGACTCGCGGCGTCGATCAACGACCTCGAATCCGAACGCCAGGAGATGCGCGAGGAGTTGCGCGACGTCGAGAGCCGACTCGACGACGCCCGCGACAAACAGTCGGACGCCGCGGACAAGGTCCGCGACATCGAGACGGACGTCGAGCGCCGCGAAGCCGAGCGCGCGGAGGTCCGGGAGCGTATCGAGGGCCTCGAAGAGCGCCTCGAAGAGATCGAGAGCGAACGCGAGGCGGTCTCCGAGGAGATGGACGACCTCGAGGCCGAGATCGAGACGAAGACCGGGGCCATCGAGGAACTCGAAGGCGAGATCGACGACCTCGAAGCCGAAGTCGAGGACTCGGAGCTGCCGGACCTGACGAGCGAGGCAGACGCCATTCGCGAGGACATCGACGACCTCGAAGACGACGTCGACGACCTCGACGCTACGCTCAACGAACTCCAGCTGGAGAAGGAGTACGCCGAGGAAGACATCGAGGAGCTCCACGAGACGATCGAGGCCGCCCAGAACAGGAAAGCCGAAAAACAGGAGACGATCGCGGAACTCGAAGACGGGATCGAAGAGAAAGAAGCAGTGCTGGAAGAGAAAGAGGAGGCAGTCGCCGAACTCGAAGCAGAGCTCGCGGACCTCAAAGACGAGCGCGAGGACCTCAAGACGGACGTCAAGGCGGCCCGCCAGGCCCGCGACGAGCAGAAAGAGGCGGTCAGCGGCGTCGAGAACGACCTCGAAGACCTGCGTGAGGAGGCCGAACGGCTGGACTGGGAGATAGACGAACTCGAAGCGGCTGTCGGCGAGTACGACCCCGAGGAGATCCCCGACCACCACGAGGTCGAGTCGGAGATCGGCCGGCTCGAAGCCGAGATGGAGAAGCTAGAGCCGGTGAACATGCGGGCGATCGAGACCTACGACACCGTCGCCGAGGACCTCGCCGACCTGGAGGACAAGAAGGGAACGCTGGTCGAAGAAGCAGAGGGGATCCGCGACCGGATCGACCGGTACGAGGCGAACAAGAAGGCGACGTTCATGGAGGCCTACGACGCCATCGACGAGCAGTTCCAGGATATCTTCGAGCGCCTCTCGAACGGGACTGGACGACTCCACCTCGAAGACGAGGACGACCCCTTCGAGGGCGGACTGACGATGAAGGCCCAGCCCGGCGACAAGCCGATCCAGCGGCTGAACGCGATGAGCGGCGGCGAGAAGTCCCTGACCGCCCTCGCCTTTATCTTCGCGATCCAGCGTCACAACCCGGCACCGTTCTACGCGCTGGACGAGGTCGACGCGTTCCTCGACGCGTTCAACGCCGACCTCGTGGGCGAACTGGTCGACGAACTCGCGGGGAAAGCCCAGTTCGTCGTCGTCTCACACCGGTCGGCGATGCTCGAACGGTCCGAACGAGCTATCGGCGTCACCATGCAGGACGACAACGTCAGCGCCGTCACCGGCATCGACCTGAGTATGGAGGGGGTGCCGGCGGATGACTGACGACGGCGACGAGCGGACGAACGGGCACGACGACGACATCCCGCTGAACATCGCAGGACACGAGGACCGGGAGGCACCCAGTGAGGCAGCCGATGGGTTGTTCGGTGGGGGCGACGGCGAGAGCGACGGAGACGGTAGCACCGACGACAGCCCCGTATCGAACGACGAGACGGTCACCGACGAGTCGGCGGCCGTCGAGGCGGCCGACGAGAGCCCAGAGGGGGACGAAGACGAGGAGGTCGCCGAACCGGTCGAGGTGCTGGTCGACCTCGCGGAGAACGGCGAGATAGACCCCTGGGACATCGACATCGTGGCGGTGACGGACAAGTTCCTCGACAGGTTAGACGAGGGTGACCTGCGGACCTCGGGGCGGGCGCTGTTTTACGCGAGCGTCCTGCTGCGGATGAAAGGCGACGCGATGCTGGCCGACGACGAGCCCGAAGAGCCCGAACCCGACCCCTGGGAGGAGGCGATGGTCGCCGACGAACCCGTCGACGGGCCGGACCCGTTCGCGGCGCTGGAGACGGAGATGGACCGCCGCCTGGAGCGAAAGCGTGCCCGGGGGATGCCCCAGACACTGGACGAACTCGTCCGGGACCTCAGGGACGCGGAACGGGACAACTGGTGGAAAGAGTCCCGCGAGTACGACACCAGTGACTCGCCCTCGGGGTACCAGCGCGGGACCCAGGAACTGGACTATCGCTCGGGTGACGACTTCAGGATGGACGACGAGCCGACCGCCGCGGACGTGACCGAGCGCGTCCACACCGAGGACATCGACGAGATCATCGACGACGTCTACGGTGCGGTCCGGGAACACTACGAGAAAGGCCGCGTCGAGGTACTCTACCGCGAGATCGAGTCCGCGGGCGGGTCGCGCGTCCAGACGTTCCTCGGCCTGCTCTTTCTCTCTCACCGCGGCCAGGTCCGTCTCCAGCAGGACGAACTGTTCGGCGACCTGTGGATCCAGGACCCCGGCGCCGTCTCCGCCTCGGGTGAAGCCGTGGCGGACTGAATTCTCCACCGTCGGCGCCTCTCGACCGCGTCCTGGGCGTTTTCGGCACCGTCTAGTTGTGGGTGGAGTAACACTTATCGGCTATCGTGTCGTATGGTAACGCGAAACATGACGCCGACCAAACTCCGCGAGCGCCTGATGGAACTGGACGGTGAGTCCGCCGAGCAGTACATCGGGGCGCTCGAATACGTCCACGAGCGGACGCCACGTACCAGGGATTCGCGGCGATAGCCACGGATTCGACCGATATCGTCGGGGCCTGTCGAGAGTCAGCGAGCGCACGCTCCGGGTCGGGGGCGCCGGGAAAGCCTTGTTACTCTCTAGCACGAACTCGTCGTATGACCAGTGGTACCGACGCGGTTCCGGGGGACGCGCTGGCGGACGTCGACTACCTCTCGCGGTCGGCGAATCGTGTGGCGATTCTCGACGCGCTCGCCGACGGGCCGGCGACACGCCGGGAGCTAGCCGAGCGGACGGACGTCTCGCGCGCGACGCTCGACCGGATCGTCAACGAGTTCGAGGAGCGGGGCTGGGCAAAGCGACAGGCCGACGGGGAGTACGCTGCGACGGCCGCCGGGACGCACGTCGTCCGCGAGTTCCGGCCGTTCGTCGAGTCGGTGGCGGCCGTGAACCGCCTCGGCGAGGCCGTGGGTTGGCTCCCGACGGACGAACTCGACATCGGCCTCCACGAGTTCAGCGACGCGACCGTCAGGCGGCCGGTCAACGACGACCCGGTCGAGGCCGTCGAGTACATGACCGACCTGCTCCGGGAGTCCGACGAGTTCAGGACGCTGAATCACCTCATCCCGCCGGGAACCTTCGAGCGTGCGTTACACGACCAGGTCCTCAGCGGCGACCTGACCGTCGAGGCAGTGACCACCCGGGAGGTCGTCGACCACCTCAGACGGACTCCCGACCGCCGGGAGCGCTGGCGTGACCTGGTCGAAGCGGGTGTTTCCATCTTCTATCGCGACCCGCCGATCCCCTGTAACCTGATGCTCTTCGACGAACTGGTGTTGATCAAACGGAGCGACACCGGGCCGATCGACGACTCCTACGGCGTACCGATCGTCAGCGAAAGCGAGGCCGTACTCTCCTGGGCACACGACCTGATAGACGAGCATCGAACCGACGCCGTCCGGGTCGACGCGGGAGCGCTCGCCGAAGCCGGTGCGGCGAGCGGCGAGCAGTGAGCGGCGAGGCGGATGCGGTGAACGGCGAGCGATCGATAGCGACGGATAGCCTGTTCTAGCTGGACGCGCTTCGACTCACGCCGTGAGTATCCCGTCACGAGATAATCTGACCGTCCGCTCCCGCCAAGTCACTGGTACGCGTCGGGCGACCGCCCGGCGAGTGCGCCCCCACGACGGGGGTACCAGACCACGGGAGGACCCAGGATGCCAACTCGACTCCGTTCCGTTCGGACGCGTATCGACCGCCCCGACCGACCGCGAGACAGCACCCGCAGTCGGGGCGAGAGACCGGCGACGCGGCCAGGCTGTCGGACGCGGAGGGTCGGCCGATGACGCTCGCGGACACGCCGCGATACGACCCGACGCTCTCCCGGACCGTCGGCGACCACGCGGTCGTCGTCGGCGGGAGCGTGGCCGGCCTGCTCGCCGCACGCTGTCTGGCCGACTACTTCTCGGACGTCACCGTCCTCGAAGCCGACGAGTATCCCGCGGACCCGGCGACCCGGCGCGGCGTTCCCCAGGGGAGCCAGATCCACGCACTGCAGGAGGCCGGCCGGGCCACGCTCGAAGACCTGTTCCCGGGCTACGGCGAGGACCTGCTCGCGGCCGGCGGACTCCTGATCGACGGCGCGAGCGACATCAGATTCTACAGCGAAGGGGGGTTCCTCGCGGACGGTTCCCAGCGACTGCCGGGGTACACGGCGACCCGCCCGCTGTTCGAGGCGGTCGTTCGACGCCGGATCGATGCCAGCGACGCGGCCGAGATCCGCGCGGGCTGTCGGGTCACCGACTACCTGCTCGACGAGTCGGGTGCAGTCGACGGTGTCCGATTCCGGGACGAAACCGGCGATGGGACGCGACTCGGGGCGGACCTCGTCGTCGACGCCACCGGTCGGACGAGCAAGACGCCGGACTGGCTGGAGCGCAACGGGTACGCCGCCCCGCCTGTCGAGGAGGTCACGATCGACGTCGGGTACAGCACGGTCCCGGTCGAACGGCCGCCCGAGGACCGTCGTGCGGTTCTCGCGCTGGCCGAAGCACCGCGGGTCCGTGGCGGTGCCGCCTTCCCGGTCGAGGGTGACCGCTGGCTGGTGAACGTCCACGGCGTCCACGGTGACCACCCGCCGACGGACCTGGCCGGTGTCACGGAATTCGCGTCGACGCTTCCGGTCCCGGAACTGGAGCGACTGCTGCGAGAACAACCCGTAGTAGGCGAGGTCGACCACTACCCGTTCCCGTCGAGTCGTCGCCATTACTACGAACAACTCGACCGATTCCCCGAGGGACTGGTCGTGGTCGGGGACGCAGTCGCGAGTTTCAACCCAGTCTACGGCCAGGGCATGTCGGTTGCGGCACTGGGGGCGCTGCAGTTCCATCGCGCTCTTGGGCTCGGCGGGCTCGACGGGCTCGCGCCGCGCTATTTCGACCGGGCCGCGTCGGTCGTCGACACGGCGTGGGCGATGGCCGTCGGTGCCGACGCGCAGTTCTCGGCGACGCCCGAGTCGCCGTCCCGCAGCGCCGACCTGTTCGCCCGCTATCTCAGCCGTCTCCGGCGGCGCGCACACTCCGACCCCGATCTGCGAGTCGCGCTCATGCGCGTCATCTCGATGGAGCAATCGCCCGCGTCACTGCTCCGACCGGGCGTTCTCGCTCGGGTTCTCGGGCCCGAGAGTCCCCGATTCGGGCCCGGTCGCAGTCCCAGCCGTGTGTCGTCGGAACGTCCCCCGAAGGCCGTCCCCCGCGGAAACGGAGGCCACGACCGATGACCGGTGACAGGCGACGGTACTTCGAGCGCTACACCGAGGGGTGGAACGACCACGACCCCGACGCGGTCGTCGAACAGTTCGCCCCCGGTGGCACCTACGTCGACTCGGCGCTGGCCGAACCGCTGGACCGCGAGGGGATCGTCGACTTCGTCGTGGACACGGTGACGGGGTTTCCCGACGTGCGCTTCGAGGAACGCCGCGTAGTCACCGCCGACGATGGCGACGAACTCGTTCTCGTCGCCGAGTGGACAATGTACGGGACCCACACCGGACCGTTCGAGGGGCTTCCACCCACGGGAAACGAACTCGCACTCGACGGTGTGGACGTGGTCACGGTCTCGGACGACGGGATCACTTCGATTACCGGCTACTTCGACCAGCAGACTTTCAGGGAACAACTCGGGCTCACGTTTCCGGCTATCGTCGGGCAAATTCCGACACTCGCGGTCGGTGCGGTCAAAGAGGGGCTGTCCTGACCAGCTGGTTCGCTGTAACGACTGGTCGGGTCCCCTCGCCCGCGTCGCAACGAGTGAGACAGTGGTCGGGACTATATGGGCCCACCGGGACATCTGCCGGTGATGACAGCCCTCCACAGGCGACGGTTCCTGCGTGGTGTCGCCGGGCTCGCGCTCGCCGGCGCCCTCGCCGGGTGTAACGAATCAGCGAACGACACGGCGACGCCGGCCTCGACTCCGACGGCGACGCCGACGCTCGCTCCGACACCGACTGCGACAGCCACGCCGACAGCCTCACCGACGGAGACGCCGACCGATTCACCGACCGAGACGGCCAGCCCGACACCAACAGACGCCGCGACGGCGCGAGCGTTCGTCGAGGACCTCGCCGAGGGCGCGTTCGAGCAGGCACACGAGCGATTCGCGCCGACCGCCGCGAACCAGCTCACGGTCGACACGCTCGAACGGCTCTGGCTTGGCCTCACCGCACAGCATGGCGACTTCGAGACGATCGCCGGGGTGGAACGGACGACCGCGAACGGCCAGCCGGTCGTCGTCGTCACCGTTCGTTGCCCGGAAGCCGACCAGCCTGTCAGGTGTACGGTCGACGGTTCGGGCGCTATCGCCGGCCTGTTTTTCCCGTCCCAGTACAGTCCGCCGGCCTACGCCGACGGATCGGCGTTCACCGAACGCTCGGTGACGGTCGCGGAATCGGGTTCGGAGTGTTCGCTGCCGGGCACGCTCAGTGTGCCCGCCGAGGGAACCGAGGGGAGTACAGTCCCCGGCGTCGTCCTCGTCCACGGGAGCGGGCCGAACGACCGCGACTCGACGCTCGGGCCGAACAAGCCGCTCAAAGACCTCGCGTGGGGGCTCGCCTCCCGAGGTGTCGCAGTCCTGCGCTACGACAAGCGCACGGCGGCCTGTGACGTGCCACTCACCGACTGGGACGTCGACACCATCGTCGTCGCGGATGCAGTCCGGGCGGTCGAACTTCTGGGCGAGCAACCCGAGGTCGACTCCGCCCGGCGGTACGTCGTCGGCCACAGCCTCGGTGGGACCTGCACGCCGCGGATCGCCGAGCGGGTCGACCTGGTGGGCGGTGCGATGCTGGCCGCGAGCGCCCGCCCGATTACCGACGTCGTCCGCGAGCAGGTCCGCTACGTGCTCTCGGTCGCCGGCGGACTCAGCGACGCCGAACAGCAGCAGGTCGACACCGTCGAACAGGCGCTCACACGCGTCGACAATGGCGAGATCGCCGCCGACCAGCGAGTCCAGGGACTCCCCGGTTCGTGGTGGTCGAGTCTGCTGGATTACGATCAGGTCGCGACCGCGAAGCGAGTCGACACGCCGCTGTTCGTCGGCCAGGGCGGCCGGGACTACCAGGTGACCGCCGAAGGCGACTTCCAGGTGTGGGAGTCCGAACTGGCGGACCGCAGGGACACGGAGACGCAACTCTATCCCGACCTCTCACACCTGTTCCAGTCCGGGTCCGAGCCGTCGCTCGGCTCCGAGTACAACTTCCACGACAACGTCGCCGAGTCCGTCGTCACCGACCTCGCAGACTGGATCGAGGGGATGGGCGGCTAGACGAACGGTCGATCTTCTCGTGGAAATGGTCACGGGAGAGTGTGGATGTGACATCTAGATCGTTGAACGTACGCCGAGCGCAGCGAGGCGTTTCACCGGACGCAAGGGAGCTTCGCGACCGATGCGTCCGGCTTTTTCACCCATGTTTTTGCCGCGAGTGGTGCCCGCAGCGAACGCAGTGAGCGAGGACACCCGAGCGGGAAAAAGATGGTCCTGTACGTACCGGGTACAGACGGTCGAAACGAGTGTGCGACGCATTCGACGATACACTCAAACGTCGGACAGGAAGACGGCCGAGTGGTGAACTCTCCCCCCGAACGACCACAGGCGTCAAGAGGCCGGTGGCCGTTCACGGAGTCATGTCCGAGACGCGCCGCGTCCAGCTGGTCGACGCTTTCACCGAGGAGCCGATGACGGGCAACCCGGCGGGGGTCCTCACGGACGCGACGGGGCTGACAGACGACCAGATGGCGGCGGTCGCGAACGAACTCGGCGCGAGCGAGACGGCGTTCGTCCGGCAGAGCGAGGACGCCGACCGCCGACTGCGCTACTTCTCGCCCGAGAGCGAGGTCGACCTCTGTGGCCACGCCACCGTCGCGGCGATGGCCGCGCTGTACGACCGCGCGCAGATCACCGCCGATTCCTACACCGTGGAGACCAACGTCGGCGTCCTCGACGTCGAGGTCGAACCCGACGGCACCGTCTGGTTCACCCAGTCCGAACCCGAGATCCGACCCGTCGACCTCGACGTCGAGCGGGTCGCCGACGCGCTCGGCCTCGACGAACCGGCGCTGACGGAGGTCGGCGCCGACCTTCCCCTGTCGTACGCCTCGACGGGCCTCCCCTTCCTGATGGTGCCCGTGAGTTACTTCGAGCAACTCTCGGCGATCGACCCGGCCCAGGACGCCATCGCGGAACTCTGTGAATCGGTCGACGCACAGGGGCTGTACGCGTTCACGTTCGACACGCTCGACAGGGCCTCGACGCTCCACGGGCGAGCGTTCGTGCCGCGTCTGGGCATCCCGGAGGACCCCGTGACCGGGACGGCGAGCGGTGCGGTCTGTGCGTACCTGCGCCACCACGGTGCGCTCGACCAGCCCGACCCGCTGGTCTGCGAGCAGGGCCACTTCCTCGACCGCCCGGGACGGGTGCTCGTCCGGACCGGGCACCCCCCCGAGTCCGGCCCAGCCGAGAGCGACAGTGAGAGCGGGGCCGACACCGACGACGGTGACGCGGGCGCCGACTCCGGCCAACCGGACGACTCCGGCGAATCGGACGGATCGGCGACACCGACCGAGACAGAGGGTAAGGGGGGACTCGGCGCGAACCCGACGGCACCGACGGTCGGCGGGCGTGCGGTGACGGTACTCGACGGCGAACTCAGCATTCCCGAGAGCGACGAAGACGACATCATCGAGGCCTGAAGCGCGGTTTCACGGGGGTTCTGTCGATTCGGTCGGCCGAGAAAACCTGGGTCAGTACAGGGAGAGGTCGCCGGTGACGCGGTCGACGAGGTCGTCGGGGGCCGGTCCGACCGCGAGCGCGCTCACGGTGCCCGGTTCGAGTTGCGTGTGACCGGCGTCCCGGACGATGGCGTGGGCGATCCCCTCGCGGTCGGCCCTGTCGGCGAGTTCGAACAGCCGTGACTCGCCGTCTGCTTTGAGGACGACTTTCTTCTGGCCGCTGCCTTTCCACTCGGACTTGTCGCGGCGGTCGGCGTTCTCGTAGGCCATCAGCGACGCGTGGGCGACCTGGGCGGCGAGTTTCCCCTCGCCCATCCCCAGGTCCGCTCGGGCGACGATCGCCTGTTTCATACCCGGGATCGGCCCGGGCCACGGATAGCGCTTCCCATCGCGGTGTCCGGGTTCGCGTCGCACTCGTGACCGCCAGCGGGCGGCCGTTCCCGGCAGAACATGACGGATGACCAAAACCGGATAAGGGTGGCCCCCCCAGAGCGAGTAATGAAGGTCGGGATCCAGCCATACACACTCAGCGCACTCGACGAACCGCTCGAAGCGAAACTCGACCGTATCGCTCGCGCGGGTTTCGAGGGTGTCGAACTCGGTACCGACGGCAACACGGACGCCGTCCACGAGACGCTCATCGAACACGGGCTCGACGTCTCGAGCATCGGGACGACGCCCGACGAACTCGAAGACGAGCTGGACGCACACGTCGCGGCGGCCGAGGACTTCGACACCGACGACGTCGTCGCCATGTGGATCGACCCCGAACACTACGAGACCCGCGAGCGCGTCGAGGCGACCGCCGAGCGCCTCACCGCGCTGGCTGACCGCCTCGCCGAGCACGGGCTCCAGCTGCACTATCACAACCACGCCCACGAGTTCACCGACCTCGGCGACACGACGGGCTACGAACTCCTCGTCGCGGAGACCGAGGGTGTACAGTTCGAGGTCGACGCCGGGTGGGCGGGTACCGGCGGCGCCGACCCCGCAACGCTGCTCCGGTCTATCGGGGACTCGGTCGACCTCGTCCACATCAAGGACATGGACTTCGAGACCGGCGAGTTCGTCACGTTCGGCGAGGGCGACCTCGACATCGTGGGTGTCGTCGACGCTGCCCGCGATTCCGGCGTCGAGTGGCTCCTCTTCGAGAACGACGAACCCACCGACCCCGTGGCGGAACCGGGTCACGCCTCCGTCGTGCTCGACGAGTACACCGGCCACTACTGCCGATAGCTCCTCGTTTTACTTGTCGGTCGGTCGACCCGGCGGTATGCGCTACGAGAATCCCGTACTGCCAGGCTTTCATCCCGACCCGACAGTCTGTCGCGTCGGCGAGACGTTCTACCTCGCGACGAGCACGTTCGAGTACTTCCCGGGAGTACCCATCTACCGGAGTTCGAACCTGGTCGACTGGGAACCGGTCGGTCACGTCCTCGACCGCGAGTCACAGCTCGACGTCCGTGACGCGCGCATCTCGGGTGGTATCTTCGCCCCGACGCTGCGCCACCACGACGGCCGGTTCTACCTGACGACGACGAACACGAGCGGTGGCGGGCACTTCGTCGTCAGTGCGGCGGACCCGGCGGGCGAGTGGTCCGACCCTGTCTACGTCGACGCACCGGGGATCGACCCCGACCTGTTCTGGGACGGCGACACGTGTTATTTCACGTATTTCACGGGGGACGACGACCGGCGGATCGAGCAGGCGACACTCGACCCCGAGACCGGCGAACTGGGGGAGCCACACACCGTCTGGACGGGCTGGGTGGACCCCCACGCGGAGGCACCCCACCTCTACGAGCGCGAGGGGACCTACTACCTCGTCGTCGCCGAGGGCGGCACCCACACCGGACACATGGTCGTCGCCGGCCGGAGCGACGACCCGACGGGACCGTTCGAACCGTACCCGGACAACCCCGTGGTGAGCCACCGCGACGACTTCCACTACGACGTCCACGCGACGGGCCACGCCGACCTGGTGACCGACGCCGACGGGAACTGGTGGCTGCTCTGTCTGGGTATCCGCCCCCGGGCGGGTTTTCCGGGCTGGCACCACCTCGGCCGCGAGACGTTCCTCGCCCCTCTCTCCTGGGAGGACGGCTGGCCCGTCGTCGAGAATGGGGAGATCCCCCAGCGTGTCGACGTCGCCCTGCCCGGTGAACCGGCGAGCGAACCGGGGGACCTTGCCGCCGTCGAGCACACCGACACCGACTTCGCCGACGGCCGGGGCTTCGAGTGGCTCTGGCGACACAATCCTGAGCGGGACCGCTACGAGTTCACCGACGAGGGACTCCTCCTGTGGGGCGGCCCCGAGACCCTCGACGAGCAGGGGACGACCTTCCTGGGTCGCCGCCAGACGAACTTCGACTGCCGGGTCCGGGCCGACCTGCAGTTCGACCCCGACGCCGGCGAGGAAGCGGGTCTCACTCTCCTGATGGACGAGGAGCACCACTACGACGTCGGGGTCGTCGGCGGTGAAGACACTGAGCAGGAGGCGGTCGTTCGACTCCGCATCGGGGACGCGACCGACGTCGTGGCGCGCCGACCCGTCGACGAGCGTGCGACACTCGGCGTCGACGCCGAGGCACAGCGCTACGAATTCCTGGTCGACGGCGAACCCGTCGCCGACGCCCGACCGAAGTACCTCTCGACGGAAGTCGCGGGTGGGTTCACCGGTGTGTTCGTCGGACTCTACGCGACCGGGGACGGACAGTCCGCGGAGACGCCGGCCCGCGTCGAGCGGTTCGTCTACGAACCCGTCGACCGGGAGTAACGTCGCGTCGTCGGGGACTGCCGAGAAAGAGACAGAGAGGGGACGAAACCGGCTGGCGAGTCAGCCGACGGCGTCGCAACGAGCCAACAGACAGTAGCGACTCAGCGCACGGAGTCGAGAAGCAGGCGCTGTTCGACGCGTTTGGCTTCACGCTGGACGTCGTGGACGGCGTCGACGTTGGGCGAGACCGAGGTGATCCCGGCTTCGACGAGCGCCTCGACCATCGCGGGTTTCGAGGCGGCCTGGCCACAGATACTCGTCGAGACGTCCGTCTCGCGGCAGGTTTCGATGGTCGACTCGATCAACTCGAGCACCGCGGGGTGGAGTTCGTCGAAGCGGTCGGCGATGCGCTCGTTGTTGCGGTCGACCGCGAGGGTGTACTGCGTGAGGTCGTTCGTGCCGAAGGAGACGAAATCGACGCCGGTCTCGACGATGCCGTCGATGGAGAGGGCGGCGGCGGGCGTCTCGATCATCACGCCCCACGGGCGCTTGTCGGGGTCGATGCCGGCCTCGACGAGGAGTTCCCGGGCGCGGATGACGTCCTCGGCGTCGTTGACCAGCGGGAACATGACTTCGACGTTGTCGTAGCCGATGTCGTAGAGCTGGCGGAACGCCGCCAGTTCCGTCGTGAAGACGTCGGGCTGGTCGAGACTGCGCCGGACGCCCCGCCAGCCGAGCATCGGGTTGTGTTCGTGGGGTTCGTTCTCGCCGCCCTCCAGTTCGCGGAACTCGTCGGTGGGGGCGTCGAGCGTGCGCACCCTGACGGGTCGCGGGTAGAACGCCTCGGCGACCTTCTGGATGCCGTCGACGAGTTCCGAGACGAACGCGTCGGCCCCTTCCTCTTCGATGTAGCGCTCGGGCGTCCTGCCCGTCGAGAGCACCATGTGCTCGGTCCGGAGGAGGCCGACCCCGTCCGCACCCGTGTCGGCGGCGCGTTCGGCCGCGTCGGGTACCGAGAGGTTGACCTTCACGTCGGTGGCAGTCATCGGCTTCGAGGCGAGTGCGGCCGCCCGGTCACTGGCGCCGACCTGTGCGGCGGCCGCGGGTTTGGGTTCGGACTCCTCGTCCTCGTCCTCGCTGTCGGGCTCGGCACCGCCGCGGCGGACCGTGCCCTTGTCGCCGTCGACAGTGACGACTTCGCCGTCCGAGAGTGTCTGAGTCGCGTCGCCGGTCCCGACGACCGCGGGGACGCCGAGTTCCCGCGAGATGATCGACGCGTGGCTGGTCATGCCGCCCTCGTCGGTGATGATACCCGCCGCTCGCTCCATGGCCGGCACCATGTCGGGGGTGGTCATCTCTGCGACGATGAGGTCGCCCTCGCCGACCCGGTCGAGGTGGTCGAGCGTCCGGACGATCCTGACTTTGCCTGCGACTGTGCCGGGACTGGCGCCGAATCCCGTCAGCGCCACCTCGCCGGCCCCGTCGTCGCTGTCTTCGGCGGCATTCTCGGCCTGGGTCCCGCCGTCGGCGGTCCCCGCCCCTCCGGCGTCCGCCTGGTCTCCACCGACCGACGCCGCTGTCTCGCCCTCCTCACTCGTCTCGGCGTCCGCGGTCGAATCGTCTCCGTCGTCGATGGTCGTGATCGGGCGGGACTGCAACAGGAGGAGGTCGCCGCGAGTGCCGGTTTCGGGGTCTTCCTCGCCCTCGTCGATGGCCCACTCGACGTCCTGGGGGTCACCGTAGTGGGTCTGGACGGTATCGCCCATCTCCACGAGGCGTTCCAGGTCCGCTTCCGAGAGGACGCGCTCGTCGCGCTTGTCCTCGGGGACCGCGCGCTCGATGGTCTCGCCGGTCTCCTCGTCGCGGACGTGCATGACCTTCTTCGTCGAGACGTCGACCGACAGGATCTCGCCGGTCTCGCGGTCGACGACGTAGCGGTCCGGCGAGACGGCGCCGGAGACGACCGCTTCGCCGAGGCCCCAGGCCGCCTCGACGATGACCCGGGAGTCACCGGTCGTGGGGTGGCTGGTGAACATGACGCCGCTGCGCTCTGCGTCGACCATCCGCTGGACGACGACGGCGATGTTGACGACGTCGTGGTCGAACCCCTTCTTGTTGCGGTAGTAGATAGCCCGCTGGGTAAAGAGCGAGGCCCAGCAGTCCCGGACAGAGTCGAGCAGACGCGAGCGGTCGACGTTGAGGAACGTCTCCTGCTGTCCAGCAAATGACGCGTCGGGCAAATCTTCTGCCGTGGCCGACGAGCGGACCGCGACCGAGGCCGCCCCGTCGTCCAGGTCGTCGTAGGCGGCGAGGATCGACTCGCGGATCGACTCGGGCATCTCGGTCTCACGGATCAACTCCTGGGCGCGCTCTGCGGCACGAGCGAGCGCCTCGGAGTCGCCGGGGTCGACGTCGACGACCTCGAAGAGTTCCTCGGCGATCCCCGTCTCGTCGAGGAACGACCGGTAGGTCTCCGCGCTCACGATGAATCCCGGCGGAACCGGCAACCCCGCCGCCGTGAGTTCGCCCAGCGAGGCGCCCTTGCCCCCCACCGAGTCGAAGTCGTCCGCGGTCACGTCGTCCAGCCACAGTACTGTCATAGGCGTGTCGGATACCACCGCGACGACGACCAAGAAGGTTCCGGATGTTCCGGCAAATATCGTGTTCTTAGGGCCTGTGTAACCCGTTCTCACACAGGCGTTTCTTCGGTCGCGAGTACCTGTTTCGGCCCGCGAACTCGATGGATCGGCTATCTGGCGCTTCGTCAGGTACGAACCGGTACCCTCGACGGTACGAAGCCGAAACCTTCGACACCTCCCGCGCGCAGGTCAGGGTATGGTCACGATCGCAGTCAACGGTGCGGCGGGACGGATGGGCAGGACCGTAATCGAGACGGCCGCCGACCGCGACATCGACGTGGTTGTCGGCTTCGACGTCGACGACGTCGACGAGGTGGCCGGTGTGCCGGTCGTCGACGCCGCCGACGCCGCCGACGCTCTCGCCGAGTACGAACCCGACGTGGTCGTCGACTTCACGGTGCCAGACGCGACCCTCGCGCTCGCCGACGCCTGCGTCGAGACTGGCGTCGGCATGGTCGTCGGGACGACGGGCTTCGACGACGACGGTCTCGCCGAACTCGACGCGGCGAGCGAGTCGGTCCCCGTGTTGAAAGCCACCAACTTCTCGCGGGGCATCCAGGTCCTCCTGCGGACGGTCACGGAGGCTGTCGGTGCGCTCGACGGGTACGACCTGGAACTCATGGAGACCCACCACAACCAGAAAGTCGACGCGCCCTCCGGGACGGCGAACACGATCCTCGAAACCGTCCAGGCCGAGCGCGACGTCGAACCTGTCTACGGCCGGGAGGGGTACGCACCCCGAGACGAGGACGAGATCGGCGTCTTCGCCCGGCGAGCTGGTGACGTCCGGGGAGAACACGAACTCGTCCTCGCGGGCAACGACGAAGTGGTCTCGCTGTCTCACCGGGCGGAAGACCGGGCAGTCTTCGCGGCGGGGGCCCTCGACGCGGCGGCGTGGCTGGCGGGCAAGGATGCCGGACGCTACGACTTCGGCACAGTGATCGACGAGGCCTGACCGGCCTTCTTATCCCGTATTCGCGACGAAGCGTGGCCACACGACGTTCCGGGAGACGTCACCGAGTACCATCGCCCACACGAACGCGACACAGCCGACCGCGAATGTCGGCGTCGCTCCTGGTGGCACCACCAGCCAGACGACCACTGTCACGACCACGACGAGAGCCAGCGCCACGACGAGCGCGACCGCGTCGTTCACGTGACGGAAATCGAGCCGGTCGACGACCAGAAACATGGGAGCCCCGACGACGGCGCCGACGAATCCTGCCAGGATGGCTGTCTCGGTAGAGATTTCACCGAACGACCCTGTGGCCGACGGGAGCAACATGATCGGCGTGAGCCCCAGGGCCATACTGACCATCCGTATCGCCCGGTCCCGGGCCTCCTCGTCCCACGATCCCTCCCCCGTACCGGGTCCGTTCATCGTATCGACACGTCCGGCGGGCCGGCGAAAAGCCTTGTGCCACACGCTGGTCGTGAGTGCCACACTCCGACCGTAACCGACTCCGGGGGTGTTTTGCCCTAGGCCCTGTATCGCTCGGGTATGAGTCTCGAAGCCGACGTACGCGACCTCTGGGCCCGAAAGCAGGAGGGCCTCACCGCCGCCGACGTGACAGACGACCACCTCGCGACGCTCGACGCGTTCCTCGAAGCGCTCGAAGCCGGCGAGGTCCGCGCCGCCGAGAAACGAGACGGTACCTGGGAGGCCAACGCCTGGGTCAAGCAGGGCGTCTTGCTCAACTTCGGCCTGCGCGGGACCGAACCCCGCGAGTACGGCGACGTCACCTACCACGACGTCCTCCCGTTGCGCCGGACCGACGACCTCCACGAGCGAGGGACCCGCAACACGCCCGACGGCACTGTCATCCGCCGGGGCGCCTACGTCGGCGGCGACGCCATCCTGATGTCGCCCGCCTTCGTCAACATCGGTGCCCACGTCGGCGACGGCACCCTCGTCGACTCCTGCGATACGGTCGGTTCCTGCGCCCAGATCGGCGAGAACGTCAAGTTAGGCGCGAACACCCTCATCGGTGGCGTGCTCGAACCGGTCGAAGATGCGCCGGTCGTCGTCGAGGACGGCGTCTCCCTCGGTGCCGGGTGTCGGGTCACGTCGGGGTTCGTCGTCGGCGAGAACTCCATCGTCGGCGAGAACACGCTCCTGACCCCCCGGATCCCGGTCTACGACCTCGTCGAGGAGGAAGTCGTCTACGGTCACCTGCCGCCGGAACGGCGGGCGTTCACCCGCTTCGTCGAGTCGTCGGTCTCGGACCACGACCTCATCGACGGCGGGGCGTACAAACCCGCCGTCGTCGCGACGAGCGTCGAGGAAGAGACCCTGGAGGCGACCGAGCGCGAGGACGCACTCCGGGAGTAATCGGTTTTGACGGTCGTTCTCTGTGGTGTCGGCGCCGACACCGGCAACGTCAGACCCGTCCCGAGCGTCGACGCCGACGGTCGGTTCGAGTACGTCCCCATCCCCGAGAAGGGCGTGACGACCGAGACGGCGACCTACGGCTCCATCGAGCGGCGCCACGGCGATGGCGTCCTCGCCGACCTGCTCGACGGCATCCGTCCGGGAAGCGACGGTAACTGGCTCACCGACGACCGAGCGATCCGCGAGCAGTCGGTCCACCACGACCCGAACCTGGAGGCGCTGACCTACGGCGAACACCGCCCGGGCTACGTCGCGAAACTCCGCGAACTGGAACCGGGCGACGTCGTCGCCTTCTACGGCGGCTTTCCCGGCCCCGACTCGGCGTACAAACACCGCTACCTGTTCGGCTATTTCACTGTCGCCGACTCGCCGACAGTGCTCGACCCCGGGATGGACCACGCGGAGAAACGGGCGTTGCTGGACGAGCATCCGGAAAACGCCCACGCCAAGCGGTTCGCGGGCAACGGCGACTGCTACTACCACGACCCCGAGTTCACCGAGCGGCCCCGTCCGGTCGTGGTCGTCCCCGGGCGGGAACCCGGCGGCCTGCTCGACCGGGCGAGACGACTCAGCGGTGCCCGGCACGGGCCGAACTACTACATGGCCGACAGGGTCGCAGAAACCCTCTCGCCGGCCTCACGGGCTGACCGCGGCACGCACCTCGGCGGGTTCAAGCCGGCCGTGCGCTGTGACCTCGACCGGGAGGCGTTCGTCGAGTTCGTCGAGGGGCACGGCAGCCCCAGTCAGTGAGCGGATCGGTGCCGGTCGAGCAGTCGACAAGTGCGGATCCTGTTCACCGTCCCGCCCTGTCGTCCCTCTCACGGCCCCACTCGCTATCACTGCCCCACTGGTCGTCCTCGCGTGACCCGTCGGTGTGGGAGTCGTCACGGACGTCTCGGCGTGCCGCCCGCTCGGCGGTCGAGCGGTCCATCCGCGTCGTGTTCTCGGTCTCTCTGTCGACGAGGAGATAGAGGGCGAACGGCACGACGAGCCCGAGCAGGAGGACGACGACGAGCAGGACGCCGGCGCCGGCGGTCATCAGCCCAGGAAGACGTCGACCACGTCGCTCCCGCGCGAGCGGTCGGCGCGGTAGAACTCCGTGTAGCCGCAGTTCGTACACGAGACGGCTTTGAACTTGTTCGTCTGGATGTCGAAGAACTTGCCGAGGCCGTCGCTCGTCATCGCGACGCCGCCGACGTCGGCCTCGTCGTGACCACACTTGGGG